>ENA-OVGE01000066-OVGE01000066.1-human-gut-metagenome-genome-assembly--contig:-NODE-66-length-99953-cov-15.832729_pt1 | contig 99953 bp, 78 predicted proteins | sample MGYA00237769_ERZ505417 | MGnify/ENA primary metagenome ERZ505417 (study PRJEB26158, sample SAMN06016403) | human gut metagenome | biome: human gut; feature: ankylosing spondylitis patient; material... | reverse complement strand
AAAGGACTATAGATAGACAATTGACCTTATTCTAATTCGTCGAACTCACGTTAAATACTAACCATGAATTGCCAAATTCAAGGTTTGATTTCACCGTTTCAGAGTTTGCATTACGCGGTTCAAACCATGAAGTCATGATTAATGTCATCGGCGAAGAATTGCCGCTGCGTATTGCCACCAAGCAAGAGATGGGCAGCGCCCGCACATTGACCACCTCCGTCCGCACGTTGACCACCTCCGCCAGCCCCGTGACTACGCCCACGACAAACCACGAAAAAAGCGGCCAAGACACAATGGTCTTGACCGCTTTCTATATATACGTTTATCTATTGGTTTACATCATGCCAGGCTGGGCGGGCATAACAGGAGCCTTCTCATCGGGCTTGTCGACGATAAGGCACTCGGTGGTAAGGAACATACCAGCGATAGAAGCAGCGTTCTCAAGAGCTACACGAGCAACCTTGGCAGGGTCGATGACACCGGCAGCACGCAGGTCTTCATAGATGTCCTTGCGGGCATTGTAACCGAAGTCGCCCTCGCCCTCACGTACCTTGTTGACTACGACTGCACCCTCGCCACCGGCGTTGGCTACAATCTGGCGCAGAGGCTCCTCGATGGCGCGGCATACGATATTGATACCGGTCTGCTCATCGGCGTTGTCGCCCTTGAGGTCCTTGAGGTCCTGCTGGGCACGGATATAGGTGGTACCACCACCGACAACGACACCTTCCTCGATGGCTGCACGAGTAGCGCAGAGTGCGTCGTCAACGCGGTCCTTCTTCTCCTTCATCTCTACCTCAGAGTTGGCACCCACATAGAGCACTGCTACACCGCCAGCCAACTTGGCCAGACGCTCCTGCAGCTTCTCCTTGTCGTAAGAACTCTTGGTGGCAGCAATCTCGTTCTTGATCTGAGCCACACGGTCCTTGATGTTCTCCTTGGCACCGTGACCATTGACAATAGTAGTGTTGTCCTTGGTTACATTGACCTTGTCGGCAGAGCCCAGCATTTCGAGAGTAGCCTGCTCGAGCTTGAGTCCCTTCTCTTCGCTGATGACTACACCACCGGTAAGTACGGCGATATCCTCGAGCATGGCCTTGCGACGGTCGCCAAAGCCAGGAGCCTTGACAGCGCAGATCTTCAAGCCACCACGCAGACGGTTGACAACCAGAGTGGTGAGAGCCTCAGAGTCTACATCCTCGGCGATAACCAGCAATGGACGGCCGCTCTCAGCAGCAGGCTGCAGGATAGGCAGGAAGTCCTTGAGGTTGGATATCTTCTTGTCGTAGATGAGGATATATGGATTCTCCATAACGCACTCCATCTTGTCGGCATCTGTCATGAAATAAGGTGAGAGATAACCGCGGTCAAACTGCATACCCTCTACGACACCGATATTGGTGTCACGGCTCTTGCTCTCTTCGATAGTGATTACACCGTCCTTGCTGACCTGACGCATAGCATCGGCGAGCAGCTTGCCAATCTCAGGATCGTTGTTGGCAGAAACGGTAGCCACCTGCTCAATCTTGTCGTAGTTGTCGCCAACCACCTCGGCATTGGCCTTGATGTGCTCTACCACCTTGGCAACAGCCTTGTCGATACCGCGCTTCAAATCCATAGGATTGGCACCGGCGGTAACGTTCTTCAGACCCTCGTTGACGATAGCCTGAGTAAGGATGGTGGCAGTAGTAGTACCATCACCAGCATCGTCGCCAGTCTTGGAAGCCACGCTCTTAACGAGCTGGGCACCAGTGTTCTGGAACTTGTCCTCGAGTTCCACCTCCTTGGCTACGGTAACACCGTCCTTGGTAATCTGGGGAGCACCAAACTTCTTCTCGATAACTACATTGCGACCCTTAGGACCGAGAGTTACCTTTACTGCATTGGCCAACTGGTCAACACCCTGCTTGAGCAGGTCACGGGCATCTGTATTGAACTTGATATCTTTAGCCATGATTCTATTTCCTTTCTTATAGTTATAAATGAAAACGGTAAATACTAATTATTCCTCAACAACAGCGAGCACGTCGCTCTGGCGCATCATCAGATACTTTTCGCCGTCATACTCAATTTCGGTACCTGCATACTTGCCATAAAGTACCACATCACCTGCCTTGAGTATCATAGCATCATCCTTGGTGCCCTGACCTACGGCTACGACCTTGCCACGCTGTGGCTTCTCTTTAGCTGTATCGGGAATAATGATTCCACCTACTTTTTCCTCGGCTGGTGCGGGAAGAACCAGCACTCTGTCTGCTAATGGTTTAAGTTTCATAATCTAATATTTTTAAGAGATTTATATTTTTTATTTTATCTATCTGCCATCTTGTCTGCCAAAACTGTGCCAATCCTGTCAGTCATGACAAAAAAAATAACAATTCACTGCATTTTTATGGGTAGCTTGTCAGCATTGCTCCTAATTGTGTCACATTTTGGCGTCCGCAATGGCAGTATTCCCAGGCATCACTGCCTGCTCCGCACCGCCTGCCCGCAAAGAAAAAGAGGGAAAAAGTTGGCAAGTCGCGATATTATCCGTAAATTTGCGAATATATATCTTAACCACCTATACTCTCACGACTATGGCCCAAAACTATAAGAACATCAAAATTTTTATCAGCAGCACGTTCTGCGATATGGATGCCGAGCGCGACGCCATCATGAACCGCGTATACCCAGCAGTGGCACAAGCGTTGGCTCCCAAGCACATCCACGTTGACTTCATCGACCTGCGCTGGGGCGTAAGTACCCAGCAGATAGCCGAAAACGAGCGCGAGAACCATGTGCTGCGCGAGTGCATAGACAGCATCAACGAGTCGAGACCGTTCTTCATAGGACTCTTAGGCGACAGATACGGTTGGGTTCCGTCGCAAGAGAGTTGGGACTGCATCATCGACGGCATGAGTGACCATGAAAAGCAGTTCATCAACCAAGACACTGCCGAAGCCCGCAGTGTGACAGAGCTGGAAATGCTCTTCGGTTCGCTCATAGACAGTGACAATCTGCATCGCAGTCTGTTCTGCTTCCGCAACCCTGCGGTATATGAGCACATGGACAAGGAACACCTATTTATATATATACAGGACGACGAAAACGCGCAAAGCCATCTGGCCAGACTAAAGAAGCACATCATCGAAACCATGTCGAGCCACCAGCTCAAGCGCAATGTGTGCCAGTATAATTGTCAATGGGACGGCAACCGCCTGTGCGGCATGGATGGACTGGTGGACTTCCTCACCCAAGCGATTGTCCAGGAGATAGAACTCTATGAGTGTGAGAGCGAAGAGGGAAACCCCGAGAATGAATACGACTCGACTGCCGCGCGCTTTGATGCCATCATGGACCACCATGACGCCAACTTCTGCGGGCGCGAAGACTTTGTCGCCAACCTTACCGATGTGGCAGCCACCACCCAAGCTAAAGCCATCATGCTGACAAGCCATTATGGTCTGGGCAAGACTGCCCTACTCTCCCACTGGTATCGGCAGTTGTGCAAGGACGACCGATTTCTGCCCTACATCTACTTTGCCGACCGTCAAGGCAATCATGGCAAAGTGGAAATGCCACTAAAATACTGGTTGGCTGATGAGCGTACCGGTGCCACGCAACGTTTCGGCGCTGAATCCCAATACGATTTGGGGTTGCTGGCCAACAAACTGGAAGAAACCACTGCGGCTGACAGCCGGCGCAAACTGCTCATCATCGACGATATACATCTGCTGGACAACTACCACAAATGGTTTGACCCTCGGCTCTTCGCCGACGACACACTGATAATATGTACAGCCGACAGCGAACAAGCTCCTCGTTTCGAGCATCTGTGCGACAACATTTATCTATTGCCTCCGTTGAGCACGGACACTGCGCGACGACTCGTCGAGAAACGGCTGCAGCGGGTAGGCAAACAACTGCAACCCGCCGTGATGGAAACTCTGCTGAACAAACAAGAGGGGAAAGTAAAGCCTGCCGGCATACCGCTATGGAGCGTGATGATAACCAGGCAGCTGGTCTTGCTCGACGGCAACTACTTTGCCCAGCAGCGCAAACGCCAAGAAGAGGATGCCGAACTCAAGATACAAAACTCTCTGATAGACATCATCGCACAGGCGCCTGTATATCCCGAGCAGCTATTCATGACTTGCGTAGAGTCGGCTGCCACATTCGTTGACAGGCAGTTCGTCTGGGACGTGTTGCGCTTCATCGCCATCACTGAATTCGGAATCCGCCCGCAAGACCTGAAGGCACTGATGGGCGAGAAATGGGACAACCTGAAATTTGCCGAACTCAAACGCCACATGGGAAGCCTGCTGGCAATCGATGAAGAGAGCGGCACGATAGACTTTGCTTACAGTAATTTCAGAAGCGAGATATACATCCAAGCCGGAGAGCAGCTCGCTCCCTACTTCGCCGCACTTATCACTCATCTGGGCGACATCTCTAAAAACGAGATTGACAACAACATCATTGGCAACGAGATACCCTATCTTGCGGTAAAATATACCACTGCCGCCGTAATGGACTACATTCTCGACAACGACCGCGGTCATCTGCGCGACAAGAGCATCTATGCGCTGGCAGACCTGACATTCAGAAAGTCACAAGTGGTAAAAGCATGGATGGAACTGGCAGCAGAGCGAAAGCCCAAGGAGACGATAGCGCTTGCCACCCAGATTATAAGAACCCACATGGGCTGCCGGCACTACACCGCTGCGGCCACGGTCGCCTCATGGGTTATACCCAAGATAGACAGTGGCAAACTGGACCAGGAGGCACGCCGCGACTACTATACCTTGGTAGTTCTCTATATGGAGGCGCTCTACCAGACGGGACAATATGAGAATGCCGCACATCTGTCAAACCATCTGCTGTCAGAGTGCTACAACGAGCTGGACAATCCAGACTACTACGAGATATGCGGCATGGCTATTCTGGTAAAGACACGCATCGAAAGCAAGAACCCCAACGAGCATACCCTGGGGTGGGCTGCGAAGGGCAACGACCTGATGGACCGCCTGGTGCTGGAAATGCAACAGGTGCAGATGATTACTTACCTGCGCGAGTTGAGCGAGATATATCTCACCATCCCAGGAGTAAACGAGCCAGAAGCGGAAAACAGGGCACAGTTTGTTGATGATTACCTGTCGGCTCCGCAATGGATGTACCATCTATACTTTATGATTGCGCCGCTGAGGAAACATGCTGAAATGCTGGAGCAGCATGACGATTTCGCCGCTGCCATCCTACGCCAACAGGCTGATGACTACGAGCAGACCCTGCTCAACGCCTATCCCGACAATCCCCTCTTCAATGGAAACTGCACTATCCCCTGTGAACAAGACGGGCACGAGCCCGACAGCCTCTCCCGTAATTTCCCTGAGAGTCTGAACCACTACTACAGCCAGAAGAACCCGTCGATAGAAGACACGCTCAAGCTACAGATTGCCTTTTATCGTATGTGCAGCCATACCGAATGGAAACTGAAAGAAAACAGAAATCGTGGAAACAAAGAGCAAGAACTGCATGAGTTGCAGAGACTCAGCCTCGACATAAACCATATGCAAGCTACAGGTGTAACATCACCGTTGGTCATGATGGGCTATTCGTTGGCAAACAGCTGCATGGCCTACTACTACGAACAAATGGGCGACAAACAAAACATGATGTATCACAACAAGCAGCATGAATACGCACTGTGCGAAGCCTACTGTCTCTATCCCAACATCGCAGAACTGAAGCGCCGCTATGCTGCTGCGATTGACGAGACCGGTCGCCTCTTCCTGATGCTGTATGATAACTTCAAGGCAGCCGAAAAGTGCTATGCCAAGGCCAACGAGATGTTTGCCCAGCTCTTTGAGCAATCGCAGGAGGGAACACTCGTGGACGATATGGCGCTGAGTACCTACAATCTTACGACCATCTATCTGATGCAGAAGGACTATAACAAGGTGTGCGATACGTCGGCGAGGCTGCTGTCTATGCCGCAGATAGGAAGCCGCATCGGACAGCAGGACTTCTTGGCTGGCATCTATGAAAATCTGTCAATGGCTAAACTCGCCATGGGCGACTCTACTGCGGCCAAGGAATACCAACTCGCAGCCAAAGGCATCTACAAGCGTCTGCTCGAGGAGCATCCAGACAACGAGAAATACATGAGAGACGTGGCGATAAGTTGTATACGCCAGACCGAGCTGCTGATGTCTATCGGCGGAAAGGTGAATGATGCCATCGCCGAAATCAACGAGGGCGAGGATATGCTGAAACGGGTGCTGACTCTCATCCCCAACTCGCCCAAGGCCATCAACAACTATATAGGTCTGCTATCGTGTAAGACAAAACTGTATATACGACTGCACAACAGCGACAAAATGATAGAGGCATACGACAAGTTTGAGGCACTTACCCTCAGAAATATTATCGAGACACGCAACCCACAGCACATCCCACTCATGCTCAGCGAGATGGAATCATTTGTCGTCACCGCACAACAGGCCAAATGGGAGGAGATGGCACATGCCTTCATGGAAGTAAAGCAGCAAGCGCTGAAGCACCTGGTAGAAAACCGTCTGATAAAGCCGCAATAGCCCAAAGGCACCCTGGGGAATAAGAAAAACCGGCACAGCAATGATGAGTTTGACAAAAAATGAGTAATTTTGCAACATATTATTAGCATTGAGAATATGGAACTGAGACAACTCAAATACTTTCTGAAACTTGCCGAGACTCTGAACTTCTCTTCGGCTGCCAAGGAGCTGTTTATTACCCAAAGCACGCTGTCGCAACAGATTCTCAATCTCGAACGCGAATTTGACCAACCTCTCTTTGTACGCAACAGCCACGAGGTGCAGCTCACCGAGGCAGGGCGGCTGCTTATGCCCCATGCCCAAGAAAGCATCAATGCTGCCGAAAACTGCATAACTCTTGTGCAGGAACTCAAGCACATGCTTGTGGGCGAATTGAATGTAGGAGTGACCTTCTCGTTCAGCAATATCATGGCCGAGACCATGGCTGAGTTTCTGAAGAAATATCCCAATGTCAAGCTCAATGTATGCTATGACTCCATGGCTGTGCTTATGGAGAAACTGCAGCACCATGACCTGGATCTGGTCCTGGCGTTCAAGCCCCTAAAGACCGACAACCGCATCGACAGCGAGGTCTTGTTTCATACGCGCGCTTCGGCAATAGTCAATGAGTTTCACCCACTGGCCCGCCAGTCGAAAGTGACGCTGGAAGAATTGCAGAAATATGGATTGGCGCTGCCCGCGATAGGCTTGCAGGCTCGCAACGCTTTTGAGAAGGTGATCGAAGGCAATGACATCACCTTCAAAATCAAATCGGAAATCAACAACGTGAACCTCCTGTTCAAGCTCGTCAAACAGACCAATTATGTGACCGTGCTGGCGGCGTCGACCGTCATCGGCGAGAGCGGCGTCTGCGCCATTCCGATAGACCTGCCCGAAGCCGACATGGAAGGATGTATCCACACCATGAAGAACGGATATACGAAGAATGCCGCACGCGAGTTTATCAATATGCTACACCCCCCCGCAACTCTGTGGAAAGAAATAACCCTGCCCAATGGATAAATCACATTGAGCAGGGTTGTACCTTATTATATATAGATGACTGTAAAGGGAAGCAGACTTAATCCATACGATTCCGATAGTCTTCGTAGGTGAACTGGCGCAGCACTTCCAATTCATTGTCGGTATGCAGCAGGGCTATCGACGGATGGCTGATGCCATTGAACATACAGGTCTTGACTGTGGTATAATGCAGCATATCCTCAAAGATAACATTCTCGCCTACTTGCAGTTCATGGTCAAACTGCCACATTCCCATAAAATCGCCCGACAGACAACTGTTTCCTCCGATACGATAAACATGAGGAAGGGATGCGTCGGCATCCATGGGCAAGGAATGAGCTCCACGTATTTCAGGTTGGTAAGGCATCTCGAGACAGTCGGGCATATGGCAGGTAAAGCTGACATTGACAATGGCTGTACGGATGCCCCTATTCTCAACCACATCTACCACTTGTGACACCAATGGTCCTGTCTGCCAACCGAAAGCGCTCCCCGGCTCAAGTATGACATGAAGATGGGGATAGCGGGCATGGAAGCCTTGAAGCAAACGTATAAGCCTGTCGACATCATAGTCGGCGCGGGTCATAAGATGGCCACCACCGAAGTTAATCCACTCAATCTGCGGGAACCACTTGGCGAATTTCTCCTCGATATGCACCAAGGTGCGCTCAAAGACATCAGATCCGCTCTCACAATGGCAATGACAATGGAAGCCACGGATATCGGACGGAAGAGTGGCAGGAAGTGCGTCGGCCATAACACCAAACCGGGTGCCTGGCGCACAAGGATTATAGAGGGCAGTACCCACCTCGGAATACTCGGGGTTGACACGAAGTCCCAGCTGGATGGTAGAGTCTATCTCCCTGACCCACTCATGATAACGGGAGTACTGAGAAAGAGAATTGAAGGTAAGATGGCTGGAGCAACGGGCGATATCATCGATTTCATAATCGGTATATGCAGGCGAATAAGTATGCGCACGCGCTCCGAACTCATGAAAAGCCAGCATAGCTTCGCCCAAAGAACTGGCTGTAGTCGAAGAGATATATTCACGGAATATAGGGAAAGTCTTCCACAGAGCGTAGGCTTTGAACGCCAATATAATCTCCACGTCGGCTTCGGAAGCCACACGCTGTATCAGCGCCAGATTTCTACGCAGTCTCTCTTCCTCCAGAATATACATTGGGCGATGGATTTCGCCATATGTCAGTCTATTTACCTTCATCACTGTCTTAACCTAAGTCTATATTTTGGTGCAAAGATAATTTTTTATTTGATTATAATTGCAGATTTAATGGTTTTTTCATACATTTGCATCGTAAAAACGAATGCAGATGAAACTAGTCATAATGACCAAGTCCACTTTTTTTGTGGAAGAAGACAAAATACTAGCCAGCCTCTTTGATGAAGGTATGGACAATTTGCACCTTTTCAAGCCAGGTTCATCGCCCATGTATTCTGAGCGTCTGCTCACATTACTCCCTAAAGATTTTTATAAGAAGATAACCGTCCACGAGCATTATTATTTGAATAATGAGTACCGTCTGGGCGGTATACATATAGACAACCCTGCCGACATTGCCCCCAAAGGTTTCAAGGGTCAGCTGGGGCGTACATGTTCAGACCTGAGCATGTTGCGACAGATGAAGAAGGAAAGCAACTACGTCTTTCTGAAGAATATCTTCGACTGTATGGAATTCCCGGAAGAGAAATCCAACTTCAATCTTAATCAATTGGAGGATGCGGCCAAAGCCGGGTTGATAGACAAGAAAGTATATGCCTTGGGAGGAATGAGTCTGGAAAGGATTCGCATTGCCAAAGCCTTAGGTTTCGGTGGTGTAGTGATATGCGGAGACCTGTGGAACAGATTTGACATACACAACCAGATTGATTTCAAAGAGCTGATTGGTCACTTTCAGCGTTTACGCAAAGCAACGAACTGATAGAAACCACTTGTATAATTAAAATAACGCATAAAAATGAGTGAGAAAAACTCTTTTTTGGTGTTCTCGGGAACAAACACGAGATACCTTGCAGAAAAAATCTGCGCAAGTCTGAATTGCCAGTTGGGTAACCTTATCATTACCAAATTCTCTGACGGCGAGTTTGCTGTATCGTACGAAGAGTCTATCCGTGGTCGTGATGTATTCCTGGTGCAGAGTACATTCCCCAACTCTGACAATCTGATGGAGTTGTTGTTGATGATAGACGCAGCCAAGCGCGCATCGGCAAGACACATCAATGCGGTAATTCCCTACTTCGGATGGGCACGTCAGGACCGCAAAGACAAGCCACGCGTAAGCATTGGCGCCAAACTTGTGGCCGACCTGCTGAGTTGTGCCGGTGTAGACCGCGTCATTACAATGGATTTACACGCCGACCAGATTCAGGGATTCTTCGACGTACCCGTAGACCACCTCTACGCATCTGGCGTCATCCTCCCCTACCTGCAGAGCTTGAAACTCAAGGACATGGTTATCGCCTCTCCCGACGTAGGTGGCTCAAAGCGCGCCAACTCGTATGCCAAATATCTGGGCTGTCCACTGGTGCTGTGCAACAAGACCCGCGCAAGAGCCAATGTGGTAGAAAGTATGCAGATTATCGGTGATGTGAAAGACAAAAATGTCATCATCGTTGACGATATGGTTGACACCGCAGGTACCATTACCAAGGCTGCCAACATCATGAAGGAAGCCGGCGCAGCCAGCGTGAGAGCCTGTGCTTCACACTGCGTAATGAGCGGCCCCGCCAGCGACCGCGTACAGCAGTCCGAACTGGAAGAGATTGTATTTACAGACTCTATCCCCTACACCAACCGCTGCTCCAAGGTAAAGCAGCTGTCTGTAGCTGATATGTTTGCAGAGACCATACGTCGTGTGGTTGAAAACGAAAGCATCTCTTCACAGTATCTGTTATAATGAAGATAACTTATAAGACACTACTTATTGGAGTGGCAACCGTCTTGTTTATGGGCGGTTGTCACTCCAATGCGTCTAAGGCTCCTGTCGAAAGCAGTGTAGCGAAAGACACGATAGCCAACGTACAACTCTATGACCTGCAGCGCAACACCGCCAACCTCTATGACGAGATAAGCAAGAACAAACTTACCGTAATAGACTTCTGGGCATCCTGGTGTGGTCCTTGCCGTATGGAGGCGCCCAACCTGATAGAGATATACAACGACTATAAGGACAATGGGCTGGGATTTGTCGGCATCTCGCTTGACGGCGAATACAAGAAGTGGACTGAAGGCATCGAACAGCTGCAATTGCCCTGGCCACAATACTCGGACCTCAGACAATGGGATGACACTCTGGCAAGAATGTATAACATTGAAAGTATTCCACACACAATCATCGTCAACAGCAAAGGCGAGATTCTGGCCCAAGGACTGAGAGGCGATGAGTTGAGACGCTTTATCGACACCCAACTATAAAAAGCGGAGTATGGCTGTATCCATGATAATAGCCATAACGCAAAATATACAAAGAGAAAAAGGAGACATTCACCACATTCGGCGATTGTCTCCTTTTCTCTTTGTTGTCCAGTCCGTGCTATTTGATAATTTCGGCTATGGCTTTAGCCATCTCGGCCGCACCTTTGGCTGATGGATGTACGCCATCGCTCAACATAAACTCCGGCTTAGAAGTCATACGCTCGCGAATGTCTATAATCTCACACTTGTTCTTCTTGGCCAACTTGCGGATAATGGGGATAATCTCGTTTTCAATCACCGTATTATTGATGTCATTCGGATTGACCATCTTGTTGGAAGCAACCAAGGGAAGCATCAGATAAATCTTAGGAGAAGAAGGCAGACGCTTCAGACTGTCTATCATCTGCTGCATATCATGGGCATACTCCTTTCCATATTGCCAGTTATGGGCTTTGGAATCATTGGTACCCAACTTAATGATGGCAATATTGGGATTGAAATCAAGAGCCTCACGCCATGCCTGCTCCTTCATATAAGGATGGTCACCCTTGTTGAGCATGGTACGGGCGCCGACGCCATAATTCTCCACATGATAGCCTTCGCCAAGCAAATTCTGCATTTGGGCAGGATAGCCAAACTGAGAGCGCATATCAATACCCGAACCGTCGGTGATGCTATTACCGATACAAGCTACACGGACGGCATCGCGGCGATGACTGGGCAACTGGTTGAGCCATGAGGTAAGATTGCCAAGCATCTCATCGTGATACTTGAACTTGGAATTAAATCCAAACCCATGTCCACCAGAGGGATAAATATAAATCGCGCATTTGCCACCCTTGGAACGCATGGCAGAATAATAAGCCACGGCATTGGTCACAGGAGGAACGCTCACATCGTCATTGGCCAACAAGAGAATGGCGGGCGGAGTAAGATGACGCTGCACATGGAGCTGATTGCTGAATTCCTTGACGAGCTCTGGATTATGCCATTCCTTTCCCAACAGGTTTTTAGCCGAACCGGCATGACCTTTCTTCTCGTCCATCGAGATGACGGGATAGAAAAGGATGGAGAAATTGGGACGATGGGCGAAATCGGCATGGGTAGAGATAGTCGAAGCAAGATGTCCGCCAGCCGAAGAACCCATAATTCCGACATCATAGGGATTGACATGCCATACATCAGCACTATCGCGCACCATCTTCATGGCAGCCATAGCATCGCCGATGGGAAGCTGGCGGTTACCATGTGGCAAACGATACTTCAACACAAAGCAGGCTATTCCCTGCTGATTGAAATACTCTGCCCAGTCGGTGCCTTCATGCTGCATAGCCACAATCCAGTAGGCTCCACCAGGGCAGACTACCACGGCACGACCGGTGGCCTTCTCAGCAGAAGGAAGGAAACAACTGAGGGTGGCCTTGCCATCCTCGCTCACCGGCACTACAAACGAACGGCTCGTAGATTGAGCCCTGACCATTATCGCACATAAAGCGATGAGAATGAATAAATAAACTCTTTTCATTGTTTTGTTAGATTATCTTGTTATTCTTAATTTTCATGGATATTACGCTCCTCGCCCACACCCTAATAACGATGCCCAAGCGGAAGATGCCGCCAAAGGCAATTGGGCACAAGACGCCAGAAGAACACCAAAAGGCAATAACGCCAATCGATAACCACCACATGACGCCGACGGTATATGCTGCGGACGATGTGGCGGGCCACCACTTCAGGCTTCATCTTCATGGGAAAGCCAGAACCGGCAATGAGCGCAGTGTCAACAAAACCAGGACGGATGTCAGTAAACCGAATGGGGAGTCGCTGGGAATAAGCCAACTGCTCCAAAGCCTGGATATAGGTATTCTGAAAGGCTTTGGTCGCACTGTAGGAAGGCGCCGGAGCAAGTCCTTTCACACCAGCTATCGAAGAGATAACGGCAATATGCCCTCCCCCATGCGTTTTCATATACTGAAAGACAACATTGACAAGCCGGCAAAATCCCACCGCATTGGTATTGACGGTATTCATCTCTATCTGCGACTCCAAATCAAGGTTCTGCGAGCCGATACCAGCCGCATGGAAGTACAGGTCGACACCACCAAGGCGGTCTATAAGTGTCAAAAGACGGTCAGGCGCATCAGGCATGGTGACATCGCACAGCGCATAGTCAACACGGTCATCAGCCATTTCGCGAAGAGAGACAAGAGGCTGTTCTCTACGCGCCATAAGCCCCACTTGCCATCCATCACGGATAAGACGGCATGCCACTTCACGGCCAATACCCGATGAAGCTCCTACTATTATTGCCTTTTTCATCGTAACAAAATTACGAAAAATAGATGGAAAACAGAGAAAAACTGCAGATTATTTGTTTTTTCACGCGATTTCTACTATTTTTGCATTATATTTATATATTATAATAGGTATATCACACATAAATATGAATAGTTTTATAAAACAAGTATTGGCTACGGTAGTGGGCATTATGCTTTTCTTCCTCATTACCGGCGTTATTGCCACTATGAGCTTGGTGGGAATGATTGCATCAAGCGAAGCGACAAAGAATGTAAAGGAAAACTCTGTCCTGGTCATCAATCTCTCTGGCGTGATGAAAGAACGCAGCCAAGATAATGTCCTCAACAAGCTGACAAGAAATGCCACCAGCAATCCTGGTCTGGAGAACACCTTAGCCGCCATTAAGAAAGCCAAAGACAACAAAGATGTCAAAGGCATTTATCTGGAAGCCGGCTTGTTCAGCACCGACTTTGCCTCGCTCCAGGAACTTCGACAGGCTCTGGCCGATTTCCGCAAAAGCGGTAAGTGGATTGTTGCTTATGGCGAAACCTATACACAAGGTACATATTATCTGGCATCGGTTGCCAACAAAGTATATCTCAATCCCCAAGGCAGTCTGGACTGGCATGGCATCGCTGCCGAGCCTATGTTTGTCAAAGACCTGCTTGCCAAGTTTGGCATCAAGATGCAGGTGGTAAAGGTAGGCAAATACAAGAGTGCCACAGAAATGTACACCGAAGACAAGATGAGCGATTCCAACCGCGAACAAGTCAAGAGATATATCGATGGCCTCTGGGGCAATATGTGCAAGGCGGTGTCAACGAGCAGAAGTATAAGCGTGGACAAGCTCAATGAATACGCAGACAACATGTTGCTCTTTGATGACCAGAAAACACTGATTAACCGCAAGCTCATCGACGGCCTGCTCTATATTGACCAAGTGAAGGGCGTAGTCAAGAGCATGCTGAAGATAGACAGCGACGAGTCTATCAACCAGATTTCCGTTGCGGATATGGGCAATGTCAAGGAATCTTCTACCGATGGAGAAGAGATTGCCGTTTATTATGCCTACGGCAACATTGTCAACACCCCACTTGAGGCATCAGGAGGCCTGTTGGGCAACGACGACTACATCATAGCCACCGACGTGTGCAAAGACCTGCAGAAACTTGCCGACGACGAAGATGTCAAAGCCGTTGTATTGCGCATCAACTCTGGAGGCGGCAGCGCTTATGCCTCTGAGCAGATGTGGCACCAGATAGAGATGCTCAAGAAGAAGAAACCAGTAGTAGTATCTATGGGTGGAATGGCCGCATCGGGTGGCTACTACATGAGCTGCAACGCCAACTGGATTGTGGCTGAGCCGACCACACTCACCGGAAGTATCGGAATCTTTGGCGTCATCCCAGACCGAAGCCAACTGCTTACGCAGAAGTTGGGCATAAAGTTTGACGAGGTAAAGACCAACAAGAACTCCACATTCGGCAGCAGCGCCCGCCCGATGAATGCAGACGAGCAGGCCATACTGCAGAGTTATATCAATCGCGGCTATTCCCTCTTCCTCAAACGCGTAGCGGACGGCAGAAAGATGAAGGTCGAGCAAGTGAATGAGATTGCACAGGGCCATGTCTATCTCGGTCAGGATGCCATAGGTCTGAAACTGGTAGACGAATTGGGCGGAATAGACCAAGCCATTGCCAAAGCTGCAAAGCTCGCCAAACTGGACCAATACTATACAAGCAGTTATCCCGGCGAGCCCGACTTCCTTGCGGCTCTGCTTACCGACGTACAGGAAGGCAACTATCTTGACGAGCAGATGCGTGCTGGACTTGGCGAATACTATGAGCCATTCAAGCTCCTCAAGAGCCTGAACAAGATGGATGTCATCCAAGCCCGTATGCCCTTTTACATGAATCTGAGATAACAATGAGAACCGAAGGAGATTTTATCAAAATCAACGAATGGCTTTCACCGCTAAGCTGGCTCTACGGCTTAGGGGTGAAATTCCGCAATCTGCTGTTTGATACCGGCGTATTGAAATCACAGTCGTTTAACACGCCGGTTATCTCCGTAGGCAATATCACCGTAGGCGGTTCCGGTAAGACACCACATGTGGAATACTTGATACGTCTGCTGCAAGACTACGTGCCCGTCACCGTATTGTCACGTGGATACAAGCGCAAGACCAAAGGCTACCAACTGGCCAACGCCCACTCTACCATGAGTGACATCGGCGACGAACCGTATCAGATGAAGATGAAGTTTGACTCTATACACATTGCTGTAGATGCCAAACGCACACGAGGAATAGCACATATCATCAACGACAAGGAGACACGCGACACCGGAGCCATCCTCCTTGACGATGCCTACCAGCACCGCTATGTGAAGCCGGGCATCAACATTCTGTTGGTCGACTACCACCGACTCATCATCTACGACCGTCTGCTTCCTGCAGGCCGACTCAGAGAGCCAGCCACCGAGAAGAAGAGAGCAGACATCGTGATTGTCACCAAATGTCCGAAGGACCTGAAGCCAATGGAATACAGGGTGCTGACCAAGGTTATGAATCTGTTCCCATTCCAGGAACTCTACTTCACCACCATCGACTATGACAACCTGAAGGGAATATACAACGGCAAAAGCCTAAGCCTGAAGGAGATAGCCAACAAGAAGATTGTCTTGCTCACAGGCATTGCATCTCCCAAACAGATTGTCACAGACCTGTCTCCGCTCTGCAACAGCATAATCCCTATTACCTTCGGCGACCACCACGCCTTCACAGACAAGGATATCGAGTATATCAACCAGCGCTATCAGGAGGTAGACGGCGACAAGGTGATTGTAACCACCGAGAAGGATGCGACCCGCCTGACAGAGATAGAGGGACTCAGCGAGGAAATCAAGTCGAATATCTATGCACTCCCTATCCATGTCACTTTTATGCTCGGACAAGGAGAGAAATTCAACCATAAGATTCTGAGTTACGTACGCAAGAACTCCCGTAATGCCAAGTTGCTCAAGGCCAAAAACGAGCAGCCTGCCAAAAACAGCAGCAAGCCCGTCAACAAGCCACGGACCATAAGTTTCAAGAACAATTGATTCGCGTACGCAATGCCACTTCCCGGCACAGGACTACTATAACTAATGATTAAACGTTCATAAACAATAATGACTGATATTTCAAAACTGGGTGAGTTTGGACTTATCGACAGACTCACCAAAGACATCAAGCCCAAAAACGATTCAACAATCTACGGTGTAGGCGACGACTGCGCCGTACTCAATTATCCCGACACCAGAGTACTGACCACAACAGACATGCTGATGGAAGGCGTCCATTTTGACCTGACCTACATCACCATGCAGCAGTTAGGCTACAAGGCTGCTATGGTCAACCTCAGCGATGTCTTTGCCATGAATGGCAGTCCGCGACAGCTGCTGGTCAGTCTGGCAGTAGACAAGCGTTTCGATGTAGAAGGCATCGACGACTTCTACACCGGCCTCAGACAAGCCTGCGACAAGTGGAATGTAGATATCATAGGTGGAGACACCACCTCTTCGCGCACCGGTCTTGCCATAAGCATCACCTGCATCGGCGAAGCACAGGAAAAGGACATCGTCTATCGCAACGGGGCTTCAGAGACCGACATCATCTGCGTGAGTGGTGACCTGGGGGCCGCCTATATGGGTTTGCAGCTGCTTGAACGCGAGAAGAACATCTTCTACGAGCAATACGATGCTCTGTCACAGAAGGTAAAGAAAGCCGAAAAGAGCGGTGACAAAGATGCGCTGAAAGCCCTCAGCAGCGAGGAAGAGGCGCTACGCATGTATCAGCCCGATTTTGCCGGCAAAGAATATATCATTGACCGACAGTTGCGCCCCGAAGCCCGCGGTGACATCATGGCCCAACTGCACGAAGCCAACATACACCCCACGGCGATGATGGATATCTCCGACGGACTAAGCAGCGAGATACTGCACATCTGCAACCAGAGCCATTGCGGGTGTCGTATCTATGAGAACAAGATACCTATCGACTACCAGACTGCAGTCATGGCTGAAGAACTGAATATGAACGTGACGACCTGCGCGCTCAATGGTGGCGAAGACTACGAACTGTTGTTCACTGTTCCCATTGGCGACCACGAGAAGCTGAATGGAATGGACAACATCAAGCAGATAGGCTACATTACTAAAGAAAGCCTGGGAAAAATGCTCATTACAAGAGATGGAAATGAGTTTGAACTTACAGCCCAGGGGTGGAACCCGCTTAAACATTAATTCACATTTAAGCCCTATAATGCCGTTTTTCACACCATAACTGTTAACAAAGTGAAATTCGGCATTATTTTCTTAGGCATTATGCTTGTAGTTCCAGAAAATGTTGTACCTTTGCACACGCAAACAAGAAACAACGATGGTGCCATAGCTCAGTTGGTAGAGCAAAGGACTGAAAATCCTTGTGTCCCCGGTTCGATTCCTGGTGGTACCACGAAAGAAAGCAGTTAAGTTTTACTTAACTGCTTTCTTCTTTTTTCCCGTTACCAGACTCACCATATATTATAGTGCCACACTTAGTGTCTTCATAAGAAAGGAGCACACACTACCAGCCCAGGAGTATTTGACCCCAGGAGGCCGTTTGGACTTTGCCTTTTTCTAGAATTAAGACTGGGCATGCAGATGGTAGCCCGCTTATCTGGCGCAGTCATTGCCATCAGTCAGGAGTTCATCCCTACCGACTTTCTAAGCCCCTTCAGTGCCGCCGTGACCATCATTGGCGGCTCGTATCGGACGATACTCACATCCGCATCGAACGCCACGCACATCCGTACCGTCCGATACGTGCATCCGTTTCGGACGGTACGCGTCGGCCAAGTCACCGACCATGCCTCCAGAACAGCTCATCCTAACACTGTTGGTCGAATACATGAAATGCGTCACTTATGAACTCGAAGTCACTATCCCTCTCTACAGAAACCAAAAAAGGGATAAGCCATTCTGTTACGGCCTATCCCTTGGATATAATCATCATCCTTGATGCTATTCTGTCTTCAATTGCGCGTCCTTGTTGCTACGATACTTGGCAAAGTACTGGTCGATTACGGCACGTTCCTCGGGAGTGACCGTACCCAGACGACGCATAATGCCATAATAACAGTTGCGCACCTGCTCACTTATCTGCTGACGGCTGTGTGTGCCAATAGAGTCACCCTGATAGGGACGATATATGCTCTCCAGCCTGGCCGCGATAACCTGCTTGACACTATCAACATTGCAGCCCGATGGCACGACGGCAGACAGCGTATCGACTTCGGCTACCTGCTTGGCGGTATCTGCCGCTACCGTGTCGGGCAAGATATAGGAGGTGGCCTCTTCGGGCGTTTCATCCGAACCGAAGCTGATGCCACTCTGGGCGATATAGACGATAGCCCCCACTATCACTGCGGCACCTGCCACCAACGCTGCCCACTTGAGACCTCGAGAGAAATCTACCGACGGACGACTGTCAAGGGCCGTTGCCACGTCTTCGGCATACATATATCTGTCTGTTCTGCCCAGACTGCAACACTTGGCAATAACCGGCGCAAAGTTGTCGGGCAATGTCATCTGCCGCAACACCAGTCCCAATGAGTAGATGTCCGACCGGGTGTCTACCGCCACGGTCTCGTCTTTCTGCTCAGGAGCCTGAAAACGGGTAGATGTAAACGGGGCCTGAATTTCATCGGCAAACGGAGGACGCAGGTCTAACAGTTTGACATTGTCGCCCTGCTTCGTAATAAGGATGTTCGACGGCTTCAGATTGCGGTGGACCATAAAGCGCTGATGGATGCTCTGTAGTGCATCTATCAGTTGTCGCGCCACCCGCTCTTGTTCCTCTTCCGTATGTTGTTCTGCCAAATAATCGGTTATGGAGCGCCCTTCTATATACTCTTCCACGATGCACCGCCCCAAACGGGCGTCATCTATCAGTTCATAATAGACGGGAAGATAGGTACTGTGCAACTTGGCCACAGCCTCATACTCTTTCTTGAGCAAGGCTACATACTGGCGGCGCTCGACATATTCCTCCTTTAAGGTCTTGGCAATATATGTTTTGTCATCTATGGTAAAACGAAGTAAACGGAAGATTCCCTTTGAGGGTATCTCAACATATTTTATATTAGATAAATCAAATTTGCTCATGCTACCAAATTCTAAATACGTTATCTATGGCTACAAATTTACGAAATGTTTTAGAGATAAGCCCCATTTTGTTTTGTATTTTTTTATATTATTCCTAATTTTGCCGTATGATATTCTATTTTTCAGGCACAGGCAATACAAAATGGGCCGCAAAGCATGTTGCTGCACGCTTAAACGAAGAGTTGAAGTTCATCCCCGATGAACTTTCTACCGACATGACCTACACCGTCAATCCGGGTGAAAGCATAGGTTTTATCATTCCTGTCCACGGATGGCGTCCGCCGCTATTGGTGCGACGCTTCCTATCCCAATGCCAGTTCATTCATACCGACAAAGTATATACCTATATTATATATACAGCTGGCGACAGCATCGGCAAGGCTGTCGAGATATTCGAAAACGACCTGAAGCATCACGGGCTGACTGTCGATGCCGCACTCTCGCTCATCATGCCCGAATCGTATGTGGGTCTGCCATTCATGGATGTAGATAAGGTAGAAAAAGAAAAGGCCAAGAAACAGAAAGCAGCCGAAGAGTTGGAAGTCTTTGTCAGCGATGTCATCCTCCCCAAGAAGCAGGACATACGGAAAGTCATCAAAGGTCCCGTGCCGTCATTCTTCAGTGGGCCTATAGGCAGTTTCTTTGTCAATCGCCTGATAACCGACAAGCGTTTCCACGTAGAAGCAGACCGTTGCCTACAGTGCGGAATGTGTGCATCCGTATGCCCGGTCAATGATATCGAAGGCGGAAAAGGCAAGATGCCCTCATGGAAACACAATGGCCAATGTCTTACCTGTTTCTCCTGCTATCACCACTGCCCTACCCACGCTATCGAATTTGGTCGGCAGACACAGAAAAAGGGACAATACTATTACGACAAGAACAAGTAAGTCAGAGGTATTTCTTGAATGAAATGCCAATGCGCCTGGGAATAAGAAACATGATGTCTACGGGTGCCAACGGCAAGAACCCGAGACAATGGCGCATGGCCATCCATGCCGTCTCGATGCTTTTGCGCAGACTGGCTGTCTTGTTCTCACGGCCATACTTGCCGAAAGTACCACCAGCCATTACCTCACGCATAATCTGCCGCCCCCACCGGCTGTCGGCCTTTGTGAGCGTGAATGGAAAACTGTCGCGCGGTAACCCTATGCTGTCGACCATCAATGCGCCGACAGCCCTGAAGCCACGATAATAACCCATCTGCCGGAGGCGGGCGGCAAGTAGGTCTACATCATAATTACCCTTATTCCTATCCAGCATCAGGGCCAAATCGCAGATTTGCCGCAAGCCTACCCCTTCGACCAGCAGATGGTTGAACAGGTGTTTGAAAACAACCAGAATATCCATTACTGCCGACAACGTATGGACATCGACATCATTTATCGGCAATGTATGGGGCGATGTTGCCTCGTCGGCTATCCATCGGTCAAAACGATGCTGATGACCGGCAAAGCCAAAGGTCTCTATACGATGATGAAGTTCGAAGCGGGTCTTCTGATACGAGAATTCTGCATGCTTGTCCAACTGGTCGTCCACCACTGGAACGTTCAACTTGTCTGCCATCAAGCGTTTGGCTGACTCATAATGAGACAGAGGCACATAGAAATCAATGTCGCCCGTACTGCGCAGACTGACCTGAGGATAATAGCGTGCTGCAATTTGACCCTTGAAAACCAGATAAGGTATCTGCGCCTCTGAGAGGATTTGGCCTATCATTGCCACATGAGCATCTCTGGTGGCAGCGTGGCGCTTATGCCCCATGAGGATAGACATAATCTCCATCGCCCCCTCGTCATTGGTACGCACATTATTGGAAAGCAAGGCCTGAGCTACGAGTGCCGACACGGCCTGTTGCCGCGAAGCCCGAAAAACGGGGCTCAGCAGTTCTTCATCATAAGAGACCGGCAGTTCTTCGTTATGCCACAGAGCACTTCGCACAAGCCTCAACAGTTCTTTATGTATCAGTTTTTCTTCCATACGCGGTCTTATCTTTTGAGAAATGCCATAAACTGTGGCAGTTTCCACATCATCTTCATCACCTTCATAACTTTTCCCGACAAGTGAAACGACTGGTAGATGGCCGTATCTTCACGCCACATCTGGCGCCGGCGCGAACTGTCGGTCGACAATCCGCCCATATCCATCTTTACGATATAGCGACGAAGATAAACCGTATGAATACGATTGACATAAAGATTGCGGAACAACCAATCGGTATCAGCAGCAATCTGATAATGTTCGTTGTAGGCACCATAGCGGGCAAAAACATCGCTACGCACATAACAAGTGGGATGCAACGGCAGCCACCCCGCGCGCAACTTCCACCGCCTATTGGTTCCACTTATCCAGTTGCGTATCACTCTGTCGCCTCTGACAAACAAGCCATCACCATAAACCATATCGGCAGCCGAAACGGCCATCGCCTCGGCTACTTGCGAAATGACTGTGTTGTCATAGAGCACATCATCTGAATGAACCAGTCCTATGACATCGCCCGTGGCCAGGCGTAACCCTTTGTTAATGGCCTCGTACATGCCGTGGTCGGGCTCGCTAATCAGGTGGGAAATATGGTCTCTATACCGGTTGATGACATCGAGTGTACCATCGGTAGACCCTCCATCGACCACGATATACTCGATGTCGGCATAATCCTGACGGATTACGCTCTCTATCGCCCTGCCTATAGTGTGGACGCGATTGAGACAAGTGGTTAAGATGGTAACTTTCATCCTGACGACTATGGATAGGTTTATACTTTCAATTTGGATATGGATATGCGCTTGATTTCTTCCTCAATGGCTTTGGGGTCATTGCCGCAACGCTTCTTGACCTCATAGACTTTGGCATCGGCAAGAGTACGATACCACCATCCTTGCAGAAAATGCCAGAGAAATCCCTCCTTGCCATCGAGGAAACCCAATCGGAAGAAATAACGATAAACAAACAGGGCAAAAGCACGCCAGAACAATGGGAGACGGGCGTATTTGAGTTTCTTGGCACGCACACCTGCTGAATGGGTGCCAATATTAAGAATCTGTTGGGGGCTATGCTTCTGACACTCTATGGTCAGCAGTTCGATGGCTTCGCGCGTGGCATACCAGTTGTGCTTGGCCGTCCACTCGGTAAGCGTCATCAGGCTGGCATTGTAGAAGGGATATGACATATCGGCCGTCGTACCCTCCGTGAGATAGATATGTTCGTCCATCAGCTTGTCCTCTATTCTCGCCTTGCCATACCTGAACAGACGCAACAGTACCAACGGAATGATGCCATGATTGATTTCACGGCCCATGAAATTATAGAGACATCTCAGGGTATAGCCATTGACTCCCGAAGGGGTGGCAGGCAATCGGCGTTCTATCTCGTCTATCAGTTTGTCAGTGAGATATTCGTCGGCATCCAATCGCAAAACCCACTCAGTGGTAATAGGAAGATTGTCCAACGCCCATTGAAACTGCTTGGCATGTGACTGAAACTCATGCCTCACGGCTACAGCTCCCATCTCCGTGGCCAGTTCTACCGTGCGGTCGGTGCTATAACTGTCAACAACATACACCGTACGGGCAAACTTCTGGGCATTCTGCATTACCCTTGCGATATGCCGCTCTTCGTTGAGCGTAAGGATGATTACGGATATATCTTGCATAGAGTCAGCTGTTTAATACACGTTTCTTGATAAATCGGGCAGGATTGCCACCTACTACGGTCCATGCCTCGACATCTCTGAACACACAGGCCCGAGCTCCCACTACGGCACCCTCGCCAATGGTCACCCCCTTACCGATAAAACACCCCGCAGCCACCCACACAGAGTGTTCTATCCTGATGGGGGCGGTTATCAACGGATTGGTCGATTGGCTGATGTCATGGGATGCGGTAAAGAGTTGACTTCCCTGGGATATCACGACATTGTCGGCGATGGTCACCACATCCTTATTATATATCTCGACACGAGGGGCCAGACAGCTGTGGTCTCCGACCTGCAGATTCCATGGTGCCCAGATTTTGCACGATGGATAGATGTCGGCCGTACACGACACGCGCGCACCAAAAAGCCTCAACAGCCAAATGCGCAACAGATTGAAGCAAGGCAAAGCCAAGCATCTGAACAAAGTCATATTGACCAAACGCCACAGAAGCTGTTTCTTGTGGTGGGGCTTAACCTCATTGTAATGTGAGAGATCTACATGCTTTATTTCTTCCATCTTCTTCATTGATTATCTTTCTCAATATACCCGTAACGGTAGGCCAAATCCGGATATTGCATCATCTTATAGATATAATAGATACAAGCAAAATAGAGAACAAACTGGAATCTCATCGAAGATATGGGCGAGAACAGGCTATCCCATATCAATCCGATTAGGCTGCTGGTCAGCACAAAACTGAATATGCTCTGGCGACGCAAGGCAATGACGCCACATCGGATGAAGAATGCAATAATCAGGACAGACAGCAGCATGGCCAAGACACCATTGTATACGCCATAACCCACTATGACCGAATGGGTAGGTATGACATCTATATTCAGCTTGCGCTTATCTATGCGGGCGCCCTGTATCTCCAGCAACATCGTATTATAATACATACCTGGGTCGCGCGCCCATGCGCCCCATCCCACCCAAGGAGAGTCGGCAAAGGCATTGAGTCCTACGAAGGGCTCGGTGCGTCCTATCTTGAGCAACTCCAGCACATTGTATGGATTGTCCATCTTGGCTATCTGCGTGTGAGCATTGCCTCCATATATCTTGCCCGACAACACGCTGTCGACATACATCTTGTAGGAATAGGCACCAACAGCAAGGACCAAAGCGGCTCCCACAAATACCTTCTTCTTGTTCCACCTTATGCGCTCGTACAGAAACAGGGGTATCAAGCCACTGACAAGGAGTATAAGTCCATTGCCTCGCGCACCGAGCACAATGGAAATCGCTCCGAGGACGATAAACACGATTGACGCCTTAAGGTTTTTGAATCCCAACCAAACCGACAGCAGGACAGCAGCGCTGTTGATGAGTGGGCTTATCTTGAACTTGAAATAAGCCATGGCTATTCCCTCGCCAGACTTGACATCCTGAAAATCAACATCCATCTCTCCAAGTCCGAAGAAATCGTTGACTCTGAAAAACAAGATATTAGCTATCAACGTGCCCACCAGGAAGAAGACTATGTTGGACCTATTCTTGAAAAACAAGCCCAAGACAAACAAGAACTTCAGATAACACATCGCCGTGACGGCCACTCCCCTGGCAGCATTCTGCAAAGAGTTGTCCACAAGTGTCTCGCTGACAATCTGGACAACCAACAAGGCTGCGAAACACTTGGAGAGTCTCATTATCTCGGCATCATGCTGGAAGACACCTAATCCGCGGTTCTTCATCACATAAAGCCAGAAATAGAAAATCACAAAGATATCAAAGGCAGAGACGTTTCCAACGAATTCAAAACGAATCTGGTCGAGTATACAGAGGATGACTATGGAAACAAAATTCATCATCTCCCACCCTCCTTGTTATGGTTAAACCTGTCGGCAATCATTGCAAACAGCCTGCTACGCTCTTGCCTGTTGACACAGACCAACATAAAAAGCGCGGGGACCACCAGGGCAATAGCCAACACAACGGCTACAAGCCCAAGGAGCGAGTCGCCGACATACAGATGGATGACGCTGACAATGACATAAGACGCTGCTGTCAGCACAACTGCCCCCGTCAGTACCTTAGTGATATAATCGCGATAGCTCACACCCACCATCCGATGCAAGAAGAAGACGCGCACCATCTGGGTCATTCCAAAGACTATCGCCAAAACCAAATAGGCGCTTTGCGGAGCTGCTCCCATATACAACACTATCAGAACAACGGGAAGTACCAAAAGCAGGGTTATGGCCTCTGCCACCTGATAGCGCTTCACGGTGCCTGTGGCTTGGATAGCAGTGTTGACCGGTGCCGCAAGTGCATTGACCAGTGTGGCCCAAAGCATCATCTGCAGCAAGGCCGAAGTGGTGGCGGGCACCTCCACCAACCATATTCCAAGCAGATAGTCGGGCATAATCAGAAATGGCAATGAAACCATCAGCATGATACCCACCGAGAGTTTGGAACTGTAATAGACCAGCTGGGCCATCGCTCCACGGTTCTCTTCTGCATAATACTTGGTAATCTGAGGCTTGGCAGCCATCATAAAGTTTGCACCAAAAGTGGAAAGTGAAGCATTGACCTGCTGGACGAGCGCATTGGCCGCATTGACGACAGGGCCGAAAAACAGATTGAAGAGTATGGGGATGCCCTGGGTATGCGCCACATAAGCAAAGGCTCCTGTGAGCGACCAACCGGAAAATCCCAACATCTCGACGAGCAGAGACTTATCCCTCGGCTCACGCGTCATCAATATAGAGAAATGCTTCTTGCAGAAATACCCGTAATACACGCGCACCCCGACCTGTATCAGACATAGCAATACGGCATAGGCTACGAGGCGGTCGCCGCCCCAAGCCAACAGGACAAAAGCCGTCGCAAGGACGGCTAACGACTGCACCACAGAGATATACGCAAAGACGACCATACGCTCGTATGAGATGATGAGCGCATTGTAAGGCAGGCTCAACACGTCGATGACAGCGGCAACTATCGTAAGTTGGCAGACAATATTGGCTGCCAACAATCTGCTCTCGGGGATATAAAGCACATAATTGACAAAAACGACACCGACAATCTCGCCCAACGCAAATATCAATAACGCCAGCAAAGCAAAGATATACCTGCTGGTAGCAAACACACGGCGAAGCATCATGTCATCGCCCTTGCCCATATAAAAGTTGAGGAAACGCTGAGCGGCATTGACCAAAGAAGCATTGATGAAGACAAAGAATGTCACAACGCCTCCCACAACGCTGTAAATGCCATAGTCGACCACGCCCAAGGCTTCAAGAATGAGTCGGCTGGAATATATTCCCACCGCAATAGTCAAAAACATACGCGCGCTCAATGCGAGTGTATTCTTAGCTATTCGTTGGTTGTTATGTAGGGTTGACTCAGTCATAATCAAGGCATGTTCATGCTTGTGCGACACAAGACAGGCACTTGCATAGATTGCTTGCACAATCCCAACCCCATCTATCTGTCGGCTATCGCATACAAAGGTACAATTTATAAATGACAAAAAATCACATTTCCTTGATTTTTCATAGTCTTTTCGTTAACTATTTAAGTTTAATTTTATAACTTTGCCCTCAAACAAAGGACTACAATGGATAAAAGTACACTCAGAATAGTATTTATGGGTACTCCCGAATTTGCAGTAGAGTCATTGCAGACATTGGTAGAGGGAGGATATAATGTGGTAGCAGTAGTAACCCAGCCCGACAAGCCTGTAGGCCGTCATCAAGACACGCTACAGGCTTCGCCAGTTAAAAGATATGCATTGGAACACAGCATCCCCGTGCTCCAACCGGTCAAAATGAAAGACGAGTCATTCATCGAACAGCTTCGCTGTTTCAACGCCGACATCCAGGCTGTCGTTGCCTTCCGCATGCTGCCCGAAGTGGTATGGGGGATGCCCAGATTTGGCACCTTCAACGTGCATGCCGCCCTCTTGCCGCAATACCGCGGCGCAGCCCCTATCAACTGGGCGGTAATCAATGGAGAGACTCAGACCGGTGTAACAACTTTCTTCTTGGACAAGGACATTGATACAGGTAGAATCATCGACAAGAAGACCTTTGACATACCTGATGATGCTGACGTTGAATATGTCTATGACGGCCTGATGCGTCTTGGTGCCCAACTGTGCAAAGAGACGATAGACAAGGTCATCGAGTGTGACGGAGACGTGCCCTCCGTTGCCCAAGAAGACAACGACTGTCTGAAACCGGCACCCAAGATATTCAAAGAAACATGTGAGATAAATTGGAATCAATCAGCCAAGCAAGTATATGACTTCATCCGAGGACTGTCGCCCTATCCAGGAGCATGGTCATCGTTGGAACAATCGGTTGAGGCGTCTGCCAAGAACAAACTGGTGCTCAAAGTATTCAAGACAGCGAAGACAGGAAGAAGTACTGGACAAAAGGCGGGAACAATCATGGTCGAAGGCAAACAGATGTTCATCGCCTGCGCCGACGAATGGCTGGAGATTATCAACCTGCAGATTTCCGGCAAGAAGCGTATGAATGCAAACGATTTTCTTAACGGCATGCGTACCATCGAGGACTATCATTGCACAAAGTAAAATAATTATGAAACAAGCAGAAGATATAAAGAATGCAGTTGAGGTGCTGCGCCGTGGAGGTGTAATACTCTATCCTACGGACACCGTGTGGGGCATAGGCTGCGACGCCACCAATGCAGAAGCGGTGGCCAAGGTGTATAAAATCAAGCAACGTGACGACTCCAAGGCCATGATATGCCTTGTCGACTCAGACGCCCGATTGCAACGTTATGTACGTGAAGTGCCAGCTGTGGCATGGGACCTGTTTGAACTGGCAGACAAGCCTACCACCGTAATCCTTGACGGTGCTGTGAACCTGGCTCCCAATCTTATAGCCGAAGACGGTTCCATCGCTATGCGCATCACTCGCGAAGAGTTTTCCAAAGAACTGTGCTTCCGTTTCCAGAAGGCCTTGGTAAGCACCAGCGCCAATATAAGCGGACAGCCAGCCGCCGCAAACTATTGCGACATATCACAAGAGATACTCGACGCCGTCGATTATGTTTGCTTCTCACGCCGCCAAGAGCACAAGCCTCATACACCTTCGAGCATCATCAAACTCGCATTGGACGGAGAGGTTAAAATCATAAGAAAATAAGCAATCACGGACGATGACAAACGTAGCTACAGAATCAGACAAAACGATAATATCCAAGTTGGTAAAGTGGAACAAACAGCACTTGTCCGATAGACAGAGCACATTGATTCTGTCATTCTTTATCGGTCTCTTTGCTGCCATCGCCGCTTTTATCCTGCATAGTATAATCAAGGAAATCCAGCACTTGCTTACTACAGGATTTACGATTACCAGCTACAACTGGCTATACTTGCTTTTCCCTGTCATAGGTATATACCTTACCTCGCTGTTTATCAAGTACATCGTCAAAGACAATATCTCTCACGGTATCACGCGTGTACTCTACGCCATATCGACCAAGAACAGCCACCTGAAGTCACACAACTGCTGGTCATCGGTGGTGGCGTCGGCTATCACCATCGGCTTTGGAGGTTCGGTAGGAGCCGAGGCGCCTATTGTACTTACCGGTTCTGCCATCGGCAGCAATCTGGGACAGATGTTCCATCTTGAGAAAAAGAACCTTATCCTTCTCGTCGGATGTGGCGCAGCCGCCGCCATTGCCGGAATCTTCAAGGCCCCTATTGCCGGACTGGTTTTCACTCTTGAAGTATTGATGGTTGACTTGTCTATGGCGTCGTTGCTGCCAATCCTCACCTCATGCGTAACCGCCACTTGCTTCTCCTATATTTTTATGGGAGGCAGTGCCCTCTTCAATTTCCATCTTGACAGCATGTGGGGACTGGACCGCGTTCCCTCCGACATACTCCTTGGCATGTTCTGCGGACTGATAAGTCTCTACTTTATGCGTACAATGACCGCATGCGAGAATTGCTTTGCCCAACTTGCCAAACGGCCATACCTGAGATTGCTTGCTGGTGGTATGGTGCTAAGTCCGCTCATCTTCCTTTTCCCCTCACTCTATGGAGAAGGATACAGCGCCATCAACACACTGCTTAACGGAAGCACACCCGAAGAGTGGAATCACGTCATGGACAACTCTCTCTTCTATGGGCATGGCGACCTGCTGGTCGTTTATGTCGGATTGGTATTGCTGACCAAAGTCTTTGCCACATCAGCCACCAATGGCGGTGGCGGCTGCGGTGGTACCTTTGCGCCATCCCTGTTTATCGGCGGATTCAGCGGCTTCTTCTTTGCGCGAATATGGAACATGTATCAACTAGGCCCCTACGCTCCCGAGAAGAACTTCACGCTATTGGGTATGGCAGGAGTGATGGCAGGAGTGATGCACGCCCCGCTTACGGGAATATTCCTTATCGCCGAACTTACCGGTGGCTACCAGCTCTTCATGCCACTTATCATTGTGAGTGTAGTTTCCACCCTTACCATCAGCATCTTTGAGCCACACAGCATCTATGCCATGCGATTGGCACGACAGGGAAAACTGCTCACCCACCATACCGACAAATCAATCCTTACCCTGATGAGGCTTGACAGTCTTATCGAACGCGAGTACACATCTGTCACGCCCGACATGCCACTCAGCAAACTGGTGAGAGCATACAGCGACAGCCATACCAGTTTCCTTCCCGTGTTGGACAAAGGCGGAACCCTACTGGGAGAAGTCAACATGACACGCAACCGACATATCATCTTCAGAACAGAGCTGTACAATCGGTTCAGAGTAGAGCAACTTATGTCCGACTGTCCTGCCAAGATTGGCGAAAACGACCCAATGGACGAGGCCATGCATAAATTTGAGAACACCAATGCCCAGTATCTCCCTGTAGTCGATGTCAACAACCGTCTGGTAGGCTACATCGACCGCACGCGAATGTATTCGCTATATCGCAAAATGGTTGCAGACTTCTCGGCAGAATAAGAAACCAAAGATATACAAAACCATCCCATTCCCCAACATCATCATAGGGTCTTTTACGATAAAAGGCCCTATTTTTACACCTATTTATAATATATAGGGCAATAACGGAAAAATAATTACAAAGTCTGGCCGATAATAATTACTTTATTGCTAACTTTGCAGAGTTTTACGTTTAATCAAAAAAGAGAATGTTAAGGTTTAGAAAAATTACATTGGTCACCACCATGTTGGCCCTGGTGCTCCACGCCTTTGCACAGGGGCCCAACAACAGTGGAACTTACTACCAGGCTGCCACTGGTAAGAAAGGTGCCGCACTGAAAACAGCACTCTACTCCATTATTAGCAATCACAGAACCATAAGCTACGATGGTTTGCTGACCTACTATGAAAAGACCGACAAACGTGCCGACGGTAAACTGTGGGACATGTACTCTTGTACCACCAACTACACTTTCAGAGACAATGCCGGAGGGTACAAGAAAGAAGGCGACTGCTGGAACCGTGAACACTCGGTACCACAAAGTTGGTTCGGCAAAGCCTCGCCTATGAAATCAGACATTGTCCATGTGGTTCCCACCGATGGTTATGTCAACAATCGAAGAGGCAACCTTCCCTTTGGTGAAACCCAAAAGCCAACTTACAGTTCAAACGGCGGTTTCTGCAAAGTAGGTCCTTGCTCTACCGAAGGCTATTCGGGTACTGTATTCGAGCCCAACGACGAATACAAAGGCGACTTTGCACGTATCTATTTCTATATGGCCACTTGCTACGAAAACAAGATTTCGTCATGGTCCAACACTGCGGTATTTGCCGGTAACAAATACCCTGCCTACAAGTCATGGTTTATCAAGATGCTGCTGCGCTGGGCGAAGCAAGACCCCGTAAGCAAGAAAGAGATAGACCGCAACAATGCCGTGTATGGCTGCCAGCAAAACCGCAATCCCTTCGTCGATTATCCTGGACTGGAGGAATATATCTGGGGCGGAAAGCAGAATGTCGCTTTCAGCTATGACAACTATGACAACAGCACCGATCCAGGTACTGACCCAGACCCTAACCCCGATCCTGACCCCAATCCTGACCCGGAGCCAGATCCCAACCCTGACCCAGATCCCAACCCTGACCCAGATCCTAATCCGGACCCAGCCCCCAATCCTAATGGCGTTGTCTTTACATTAGTCAAGTCTGAGACAGAGATTAATGCCGGTTCGTATTATATCTTGGTATTCCCAGGCAACGACAAGGTAAAATCATGCGCACTGTCAGACCTTACCGATGGCAAGAACTTCTATACTTCTGCCGACGTAACTATCGGATCCGACGAGACTATCACAACTACCGTAGACGAAAAGGGCAAGCCCCACCAGCTGCTTCTTGGCGGAACCAAGGGCGCCTACACCATCTACGACGTTATGGGCAAAGTATATCTTTCACAGACCAGCAATGACAATAAGCTCTACACCGCTACTACAGCATCTGACAACAAGACGAAATGGTCTATCAGCGTAGAGGCCGGTTACAGCCATATCACCAATAACAACTGGACCTCACGCGAGATACAGTTCAATGCCAACAGTCCACGCTTCGCCTGCTACACAGGCAGCCAGAAAGACCTGATGCTCTACCGCCGCACAGTAACCGACGGCATTGACACACCCACCACGTGGCAACCTACAAGAGTAACGGTATACTCTATCACAGGTATTGCCGTGCGCCGCAATGTCGAGCGTTCGGTAGCACTTACAGGTTTGCCCAAAGGCATCTACATACTCAATGGCAAGAAAGTTGTAGTCAACTGACACGCAGCCTATCATAAAAATAGCCCGAGTTGAGATTTCAACCCGGGCTATTTTTATGTTGGATGTTGTCAATACGATGACAACCCTTATTCCATTACACGATATCCCATCCTACAGCAGAAGCTCCAAGAACGGCGGCAGCAGAACCATCGAGGCCGCTAACCAGGAACTTGGCCTTACCCTTGAAGATGTTGAGGATATGGTCGTTGTAGCTCTTCACGATAGGATCCATCAGCAGGGCACCAGCCTTGGTAAGACCACCGAAGAAGATAAAAGCCTCAGGAGAAGAGAATGCAGCAAAGTTGGCACAAGCCTCACCAAGAATTTCACCGGTGAAGTCGAAAATCTCCTTAGCCAACTTGTCACCCTTGCCAGCGGCAATAGCCACATCGAGAGAAGTGATATCTTCGGGATTGAGCTCACGCAACAGCGATTCATCATCGCGTGTCTCCAAGAACTCGCGTGCAGAACGAGCGACACCCGTGGCAGAGCAGTAAGTCTCCAGACAGCCGCGACGACCACAACCGCAAGGACGACCGTCGAGGCGTACAATGGTATGACCGAGCTCACCGGCAAAGCCATCACAGCCATAAACCAGCTGACCATTGACTACGATACCCGAGCCAACGCCAGTACCGAGGGTAATAACGATAAAGTTCTTCATACCGCGAGCCACACCGTAAGTCATCTCGCCGATGGCAGCCGCATTGGCATCATTGGTAAGGGCTACAGGGATACCCAGAGCATCAGAGAAGAGCTTGGCCAATGGCACGACGCCCGTGCGACCCCACTTCAGGTTAGGCGCAAACTCGATAGTACCATTATAATAGTTACCATTAGGAGCACCTATACCCATAGCCTTGATCTTGCCGATACCACCCACCTGATCTATAATGATCTGGAGAGCCTCAACTGCAGCCTTGACATAATCGTTGACATCGTCATAAGCCTGCGTCTTGATAGCTGTGGTCACCTTGATATCACCACGGCTGTCGACAATTCCAAATACTGAGTTGGTTCCACCCAGGTCCAAACCGATTACATACGGTTTCATTTCATTCTGTACGTCCATTTTATAATTATCTTTAGTTATTGATTTTGTTCTAATGACAAAGGTAAATATATTTTCCATAAAACCACAAGAAAAGCATCAGTTTTTTAGCCTCAGAGGACATTTTTCCAAGTTATAGCGTTTTCTTTCAAGTTAATTTATTAACTTTGCATCCGCTATGCCGTTTCCGTTTCAAATAGACATATTAGGGATGATACTCAAAGGAGTCCTGATTGGTATCATTGCATCGGCGCCTATGGGCCCCGTAGGAGTCCTGTGTATCCAGCGCACCCTCAACAAAGGGCGTTGGTATGGATTTGTCACAGGCATAGGTGCCGCCATGAGCGACATCATCTATGCTATGCTAACGGGCTTTGGTATGAGTTTTATCATGGACCTGATAACCAATCCTACCAATAAGTTCTGGCTTCAGATTAGCGGTAGCGCTATACTGCTGCTCTTCGGTGTCTATTGTTTCAAGGCCAACCCAACCCGCAACATCCACCGGGGCGGCACCAAGAAAGGGTCTCTGACACACAATGCCATCACGGCTTTCTTCGTAACCCTTTCCAATCCTCTTATCATATTCCTTTTCATGGGCACATTTGCCCAGTTTGCCTTCGTTATCCCCAACCATCCATTCGAAATGTCATTGGGCTATATCAGCATTGTGATTGGAGCCCTGATATGGTGGTTTGGTCTGTCCTGGCTCATCAACAAGATAAGAGGAAAGTTCGACGACAATGGTATTCTTATAATTAATAAGGTAATAGGAAGTCTGGTGATTGCCTTCTCTTTACTGGTACTCATCGGTACTGTCTTCAACCTCTATACAATCAGTTACTGAGAAAATGTTTGTTGCAAAAGAATTAAGGAAGAATTCGATAGCCGAATATCTTCTGTATATGTGGCAGATGGAAGACCTCATCCGTGTTTACGGCTGTTCGTTGCCTGTCATCAAACGGGAGTATATCAACAAGTTTGACTTCACCGAAGAGCAAAAGGAGGAAGAGCTTGACTGGATAGGCAATCTCATCAGGATGATGAATGAAGAGGGTAAGCGCGAATACGGTCACTTGCAGATTAACGAGGTGTTGCTCAAGGATGTTTGCGACCTCCATCACCGCTTGTTACAGTCTTCCAAATTCCCCTTCTACAATGCAGCATATTACAAGGCATTGCCCTTTATTGTGGAATTGCGCAACAAGGGCGACAAGGATATCAACGAAATCGAGACATGTCTCGATGCCCTCTATGGCATCATGATGCTGCGCCTGCAGAAGAAGGCCATCTCACCCGAGACCGAAAAAGCCATCAAGGAGATTACCACGCTGGTGGGTCTGCTTTCAGACTATTACATCAAGGACAATACCGAAGGACTCAAATTCGAAGACGACTGATTATGAATATACTTATCACAGGATGCAACGGACAGTTGGGCAACGAAATGCAGCTCCTGCAGCAAGCCAACAGCCAACACACATTCTTCAACACCGATGTAGCCGATCTCGACATCACGGATGCCCAGGCCATCAGTGCATTTGTCAACGAACATGAGATAGATGGAATCGTCAACTGTGCAGCCTACACCGCTGTTGACCGCGCAGAGAGCAACGAGGAACTTTGTACTCTTCTCAATGCCAAGGCTCCTGCCTATCTGGCAGAGGCCATCGAGAGCCGCAAGGGTTTCCTGGTACAGATTTCCACCGACTACGTATTCGACGGAACCAAGCATACGCCATATACCGAGACCGACACGACTTGCCCGGACAGCGTGTATGGACGCACCAAGCTCGCCGGCGAAGAGGCATGCATGGCCCGTTGCCACCGCACGATGATTATCCGCACCGCCTGGCTCTATTCCACCTTTGGCAACAATTTTGTCAAGACAATGATTAAACTGGGACAGACCAAAGACCGTCTTGGCGTAATCTTCGACCAGATAGGCACTCCCACCTACGCCCGCGATTTGGCAGCCACCATCATGACAGCCATCAACCAAGGCATCATCCCGGGCATCTACCACTTCAGCAACGAGGGAGTCATCAGCTGGTACGACTTTACCAAAGCCATCCACCGCATAGCCGGCATCCAGGGATGCAAGGTAAGCCCGCTGCACACCGAGGAATACCCCACCCCAGCCCACCGTCCGCACTACAGCGTGCTGGACAAGACCAAGATTAAGAATACTTACAATATAGACATACCCTACTGGGAGGAAAGCCTGGAGGAATGTATCAAAAAACAGCAAACAACATAATAGAATGAACGAAATAGAACGTAGAAGGACCTTTGCCATCATCTCACACCCGGATGCCGGTAAGACCACGCTGACAGAGAAGTTCCTGCTCTTCGGAGGACAGATTCAGGTGGCTGGAGCTGTAAAAAGCAACAAGATAAGAAAGACTGCCACATCAGACTGGATGGATATAGAGAAGCAGAGAGGAATCTCGGTCTCTACATCGGTCATGGAGTTTGACTATCAGGACTACAAGGTAAATATCCTTGACACCCCTGGTCACCAGGACTTTGCCGAAGATACCTACCGCACGCTTACAGCCGTAGACTCTGCCATTATCGTGGTCGACTCTGCCAAAGGTGTGGAGACCCAGACACGCAAGCTGATGGAGGTATGCCGCATGCGCAACACGCCGGTTATCATCTTTGTCAACAAGATGGACCGTGAGGGCCGCGACCCCTTCGACCTGCTCGACGAGTTGGAGAAGGAACTGCAGATACATGTGCGCCCACTGTCATGGCCCATCGGCCAGGGACTGAGATTCAAGGGTGTATACAATATCTTCGAGCAGCAGCTCAACCTGTTTACCCCCAACAAGCAGAGGGTTACAGAGAAGATTGCCGTAGATGTGGCCAGCAGCGAACTCGACCAGCATGTAGGCGAACACGAAGCAAGCCAGCTGCGCGACGACCTTGAACTCGTCGATGGCGTATATCCCGAGTTCGATGTTGAGACCTACCGTAGCGGCGATGTTGCACCCGTCTTCTTCGGCAGTGCCTTAAACAACTTCGGTGTACAGGAGCTGCTCGACTGCTTTGTACAGATAGCACCAAGCCCTCGCCCCACCATGGCCGAAGAACGTATGGTCGAGCCCACCGAGCCCAAATTCACAGGCTTCATCTTCAAGATTACAGCCAACATCGACCCCAACCACCGTTCGTGTATCGCCTTCTGCAAGGTCTGTTCGGGCAAGTTCCAGCGCAACCAGCCCTATACCCACGTACGTCTGGGCAAGACCGTAAGGTTCTCATCACCTACGCAGTTCATGGCACAGCGCAAGTCGACCATCGACGAGGCCTACCCAGGCGACATCGTCGGACTCCCCGACAACGGAATCTTCAAGATAGGCGACACGCTGACCGAGGGCGAGCTTATCCACTTCAGAGGACTCCCCAGCTTCTCTCCCGAACTGTTCAAATACATCGAGAACGACGACCCCATGAAGTCCAAGCAGTTCTACAAAGGTCTGGAGCAGCTCATGGACGAAGGTGTGGCCCAGTTGTTTGTCAATCAGTTCAACAACCGCCGCATTGTGGGAACCGTAGGTCAGCTGCAGTTTGAGGTAATCCAGTATCGACTGGAAAACGAGTACAATGCCAAGTGCCGTTGGGAGCCCGTGCATCTCTACAAGGCCTGCTGGATAGAAAGCGATGACGAGAAGGAGTATGAGAACTTCAAGAAGCGCAAATACCAGTATATGGCCAAAGACTCTGAGGGTCGCGACGTGTTCCTGGCAGACAGCGGCTACGTGCTGTCAATGGCCCAGCAGGACTTTGAGCACATCAAGTTCCACTTTACCTCTGAGTTCTAATCCCTTAGATACCAACAGCCAATCGCAATGTTCATCCCCATGGGCATTGCGATTGTTTTTTATTCCCCCAAGCCCATCTTCACTCTTCCCGCCATGATGGTAGCATACATAGCCTGCTGGCCATACTTAGCCCAGACCTGCCTGAGAGTAATTGCGAAGTTGGAAATAGGTAATTCGCAGTATGAAACCATGAAATCAAACCTTGAAATCCACAAATCAAGCCTTTAAGTCAACTTATATGCAGTGAAAAAGAAGATGTAAAGAGATACCTATACATCTGCCGCATCCACCCCGTGATAGGCCAGCAATCCTGCCATAGGCGTACGGGCCACGGTGCCCATCTTCAGCCCCTCGCGCTCTATGGCCTCAGCCAACAGGTCGCGGAAATAATAAGCCACGCTGCCCACAAAACTCACGGGAAGGTCGGGGCGACGGTAGGGCTTCAGGTTGTAATGCACAAACGAGCGGAAACGGTCAAGAACCATGTCGTACACATGCTGATTGTCCAGGTGTCGATGGATAAGCGGAGCAAGAGATGCCAAGAAACTGTTGGCTCGCGGCTGCTGGTAGATGCGCTGGATAACCTGGGGATAGGAAAGCTGGCAAGAGGAGTAGAACTCGTCACGAAGCTGCTCGGGAAGCTGGCCTTTAAGCAAGTCGTGCAGGAAGTGTTTGCCCAAATCGGCCCCACTGCCTTCGTCGCCCAAGATGTAACCCAAAGGAGGGGTATTGGCAGCGATGCTCTCGCCATCATAGAGACACGAATTGGAACCGGTACCGAGAATACAGGCAATACCCTCGGCGTGCTGGCACAGGGAACGGGCGGCTCCAAGAAGGTCGGACCACACGTGGAGCCCAGGAGCAAACGGGGCAAAGACCCGGGCAAGGATAGCACTGACGATGCCCGTGCCCACGGCATTGCAGCCAGCACCATAGAAGTAGATATCGAGCGTGGAAGCGGCGGCCCGTCTTCGGGCAACCTCTTGAACCACAGCATCAAGCTGCTTTACGATATCATCCTCACTCTGATGGATGGGATTGATGCCCCCCGTCTGCATACGTACGACCGTTCTGTCGTCGCAGACAAGCGCCCAATCGCTCTTTGTACCTCCGCAATCAGCAATAATTATCATTACTATCCTATTTTTGGTTTAATAGTACAAAATTAATAAAAATATCCTTACACAATTCGATTCTTTTGAGTAAATTTGCATGTATAATGAGAGATAATATGAAAACAAAGATATTCATGCTGCTACTGCTGCTCACAGTGGCAATGCCCTCAATGGCCGTCTTAAAGGAAAAGGACCTGTCGCACACTCTGGCCATCCTGCGCCAGGAGCTCACTGGCTACAGAATAGAACTGGAACGCCAGACGGGATACCTGAAAGAGCAGCAGGACCAGATGACTATGAACATGTATTCAATCATCAACCAGTGCAGCCAGAACTCGCTGATGCTATACTCGCAGAAGTCGGGATATATATTTGACTTGACCTACGCCTGTCATGAAGCTACAGAGATGTATCATGCGTTCAAGAAGTCGGTTATTCCCTTTGAAAACTATCTGCAGCGCTCCACGAGCGAGATAGCGCGGTTTGACTCCTTGGTAAATGTACTGAGCCAGATGAGCGACCGCACGCTGAGCGAGCACGCCGCCATAGACCGCAATGTCTGCCTCACCCTGTCTATCAACATACTCAGAACGCTGAAAAGCAACAACGAACAGATGAGTATGTACATCAAGTATTATCACAACACTGAGAGACAGCTGAGCAGTCTGAACGACTACGCCATCAAGCGTTATGGTGACATACAGGCCAGCATATTCAACAATGCCGGTGACAACTACTTCACCATACTCAGGCATATCAGTACCAACGTGAGCGAGACAACCGAAACGCTCTCGGAGAAATACAAGCCGCAGGCCAAGCGCAAGTCGCAATGGAACAGCAGGCTTATGTTTGGTCTGCTGGTAATCATCCTGTTTGGCGGTATCATTTCCATTTCGCTCAACGTGCTGCTGTTCAGGGTAGCGATAACCCGCCTGTTCAAATCACAGCGCCTCATGCAGAGGGTGACACGTCTGCTGAAGACAGACAACATCAGTGCCACACACGAAACGTTTATCGGCAAGCGCACGTGTATCACCATGGCAGCAACGGTAGTAACCTTTGCCATCGTGCTGGCCATCATCAGACTGGCAGCCGACCAGAACTTCCTGATTATGGCCTGCAATCTGCTGGTAGAATATGCCTGGCTGTTGGGCGTGATACTCATCTCGCTGCTTATCCGTCTGAGCACCAAGCAGATAAAGAGCGGTTTCCGCATCTATGCCCCTCTGATTGTCATCGACTTCATCATCATCAGCTTCCGCATAGTACTGATTCCCAACATATTCACCAATCTTATCTTCCCACCCGTTCTGCTGGCCTGCACCCTGTGGCAGTGGAATGTCATCAAGCGACATGGTCACAACATCCCCAAGACCGATGTCTATTATACCTATCTTTCGCTCATCGTATTCGTGGGTGCTACCATCTGTTCATGGATAGGCTACACCCTGTTGAGCGTTGAGATGCTGATATGGTGGATAATGCAGCTTACCTGCATCCTGACCATCACCTGCCTGAAGGGCATCATCAAGGCGTACGCCGAACGCAACGGTATCTTGGCCAAACCCATCACGCAGAAATGGGCTTATAGGCTTGTCTATACGGTACTTCTGCCGGTAATGGGCGTGGTGTCGGTAATATTCTCCATCTATTGGGCTGCCGACATCTTCAATCTGAGTGATACGACCATGCGTATCTATACCAACAACTTCATAGACTCCGACAACATAAGAATAAGCATCCTCGGTATCTTCATGGCGTCCATCCTGTATATTGTCTTCGCGTATGTCAACAAGACAAGCAAGGATTTCCTAAAGCTGCACTTTGAGAAGACCGACCCCACGACCGCCGCGAGCAAGAACGTCATGGCAAAGAACGTGCTGCAGGTTGTGGTATGGGGCGTATGGCTGATGCTGGTATTGAGTATCTTCCACGTGAACAGCACCTGGCTCGTGGTCATCTCTGGAGGTCTGTCTACCGGTATCGGTTTCGCGATGAAGGACATCATTGAGAACATCTACTATGGCATATCTCTCATGGCGGGACGCATCAAGGTGGGCGACCTCATCGAATGTGACGGCATAAGAGGCACGGTGAGTTCGATATCCTACACCTCTACACTCATGGACACAACCGACGGCAGCGTGATTGCCTTCCAGAACTCCCAGCTGTTTACCAAGAACTACAAGAACCTGACAAGAAACCACGGCTACGAGGTGGCAAGCATACCATTCGGAGTGGCCTATGGCACCAATGTCAATACGGTGCGCGACCTGGTATGCAACGCGGTGAACAAGCTGAAATGCAAGGACACCACAAGACCTGCCAAGATGGTATTTGCCAACTTCGGCGACAACAGCATCGACTTCAAGCTCATCGTGTGGGTTCCCGTGCTGACCACCACCTACGCCAAGGGCGAAATCATGGAAACCATCTATAATGTACTGACTGAGCACAACATAGAAATTCCGTTCCCACAGCGCGACATACATATCATATCCAACGGAGACGATGCCTGATGCGGTATCTCTCCCAACAATTATAAAAGAATATAGTCAACTAAACATAAGCAAGCTATGCAACCACTATTCATTGCCGGTCCATGCGTCATCGAGAACATGGAACTATTGGAAACAGTAGCAGAGAAGTTAGTAAGTATCAACAAGAGTCTCGCGACAGAGATTATCTTCAAGGCATCATTTGACAAGGCCAACCGCACCTCCATCCGCTCGTTCAGAGGGCCAGGGCTGGAGAAAGGGCTGACCATGCTCAATGACATCAAGACCAAATACGGACTGCGAATCCTCACCGACATACACGAAAGCTGGCAAGCGCAACCTGTAGGCGAAGTAGTGGACGTCATACAGATACCGGCTTTTCTCTGCCGCCAGACCGACCTGCTGACATCTGCCGCCAAGACAGGTAAAATCATAAACATCAAGAAAGCACAATTCCTGAGCGGAAAGGACATGCGCTACCCCGTGGAGAAGGCGCTGGATTCGGGTGCCACCGAGGTATGGCTCACCGAAAGAGGAAACAGCTTTGGCTACAACAACCTTGTGGTAGACTTCAGAAACATCCCCGACATGAAGGAGATAGTGCCCACGGTGGTCATGGACTGCACACACAGCGTGCAGCGACCAGGCGCTGCCAATGGCACAACGGGCGGCGACCGACAGTTCATACCCGCCATGGCCAAGGCAGCCAAGGCCTTCGGCGCCAATGGCTACTTCTTTGAGGTACACCCAAATCCGGACAAGGGACTCAGCGACGGCCCGAACATGTTACCATTGGACAAACTGGAAAACTTAATCACAGAACTCTTATGACAACACAACCCACACAAATACGCCAATACGCCAAGCAGTGTCTCGAAGACGAGGCACAGGCTCTGCTCGAACTGATTCCACAGCTGGACGAGAATTTCGACAAGGCTGTCAACATGATTTACAACTGCAAGGGTAAAATCATCGTAACAGGTGTAGGCAAAAGCGGACATATCGGAGCCAAGATTGCCGCAACGCTGTCGTCAACGGGAACACCCGCATTCTTCATCAACCCATTGGATGTTTTCCATGGCGACTTGGGAGTGATGACTTCGGATGATATCGTGCTGGCGCTGAGCAACTCGGGACAGACCGACGAACTGCTCCGCTTCATCCCCATGGTACTACACATGAACATACCCATCATCTCGATGACGGGCAACGAGAACTCGCTGCTCGCAAAATACAGCAATGCCCACATCAAGGTATGGGTGAAGAAGGAGGCTTGCCCGCTCAACCTCGCCCCGACAAGCAGCACCACCGCTGCACTGGCTATGGGCGATGCGCTGGCTGTGGCTCTGATGGAGGTAAGACATTTCGAACCTCGCGATTTCGCCCAGTTCCACCCAGGTGGCGAGTTGGGAAAACGCCTGCTGACCACAGCTGAAGACGTCATGATAAGCCACGACTTGCCGGTAATCGACAAGGACATGAACCTTGGCGACGCCATCATACTGGTGAGCAAAGGCAAATTGGGTCTGGGTGTATCGACAGAGAACGACAAGGTTATCGGTCTGATTACCGACGGTGACATACGCAGGGCTATGGAGAAATGGCGTGAGAAGTTCTTTGACAAGAAGGTGAAAGACATCATGACGACAACACCCAAATCGGTATTGCCATCAACCAAGATAACCGAGATACAACGCATCATGCATCAATACAAGGTGCATACAGTATTGGTAGTAAACGAAGAAAACAAACTACTGGGCGTGGTGGACCACTACAGTTGCATGATTTAATACATTACAAAACCAAAGGTGAAACATATCATAACAACAATCATAGTATTGTTAGTCTGTGTCTGTGCCAACGCACAGACATCAGACTCTGTTATCGTAAACAAACTGAAGGAGAGGGGCGTAAGTTTCTCTCACAACAATTCCGTAACCTTGCTTGCTACGGGGCGGGAAAAGTTTGAGGATATGTTTCAAGCCATCAGGAACGCCCGCCACTCCATACATCTGGAGTATTTCAACTTCAGAAATGACTCGATTGCCCGCGAGCTGTTCCATCTGCTCGAAGAGAAGGCCCAACACGGTGTTGAGGTCAGAGCGCTTTTCGACGCTTTTGGCAATTCTTCCAACAACCGTCCACTCAAGCAGCGCCATCTGGACACCATACGCGCCAAAGGTGTAGAGATATACAAGTTTGACCCCATCGTCTTCCCCTGGATAAACCACGTCTTGACACGCGACCACCGCAAAATTGTGGTCATCGACGGACGCATAGCGTATATCGGCGGTATGAATGTGGCAGACTACTACATCAAGGGAACGGAAAAGGTTGGCTCATGGCATGACATGCACTGCCGTCTGGATGGCAACGAGGTAAATACGCTGCAACGTATCTTCCTGAAGATGTGGAACAAGACTACTGGCCAGAATGTCCATGGTGCCCAGTATTATCGCGGTGACTATACCGACACCTCTTACTTTACAGGGCTGAAACCAGACACCACAGAGAGTCGGGGGAAAAAGGTTGTGGGCATTATCAATCGCGAGCCTCGCACAAGCAATGATATAATCAGATATTTCTACGAGAACGCCATCAACTGTGCCCAAGACAGCATCAAGCTCATCAACCCCTACTTCACATTGAACAGGAAACTCAAGAAAGCGTTCAAGAATGCTATCAAGCGTGGTGTAAAGGTAGAGATAATGCTCTCTACCCACAGCGACATCCCTCTGACGCCAGATTGTGGCTTCTACAATGCCCACAAACTGATGAAACACGGTTGCAGGATATGGATGTACACGCCTGGGTTCCATCACACCAAGATTATCATGGTCGATGGGAAAGTGTGCACCGTGGGAAGTGCCAATCTGAATGCACGCAGTCTGAGCTGGGACTATGAAGCCAATGCTGTAATCGTGGACAGCCATACCACCCGCGAATTGGATAATCTCTTCGAAGACAACAAGAAGGACTGTTTTCTCCTGGACGAACAGAAATGGGATGAATGGCGCACCCCGTGGCAAAAGTTCAGGGGATGGGTAGGACATCTCTTGTCGCCATTCTTATAAGAAAAAAGTAAGAAAAATCAGATATTTGCGATATCTATATATCCATGCGTGACAGCATAGATAGTAAGGGCCGATACGCTTCGCGCATCAAGTTTGTCCATGATGTTCTTGCGATGGGAGATGACTGTGGTCAAACCAATATGCAGCTTGTCGGCAATCTCCTTGTTGATATACCCCTCAACAATCAATACCAGAACTTCTATCTCCCTATCGGTAAGTATTCCGGCATTACCGGCAGGAACATCCATAGGCAAGTTGCGTCCGCGGGAATGGGCATGCTGCTCCAGCATAAGCAGCGACTTGACCAGAATATCCTCTGACACATTGACATTAATACTATGAAAACCCGTAAGGCTTTCACTGGAAGTGGTAAGCACTATCGTCTTGCGGCTATGCTCCAGAAAGAACATGCGGTGGGCAAGGACGATATTGACCGAAACAAAGAAGTGGAAATACCTGTCTGGGACAGAAGCCTCAAACTCATTGAAGGAGCCATAGAGTTCGACATCCATAATAGGCATAATACGCTGGAGAATAGTCTTCAATCCTATTGCTGCCAACGTATTACCATCTATTACGGCAATGGCCGGTCTATGTCCTTTCTCCATCATCATCGTGACCAGAAACGATAGGTTATATCCTGCATGTCACCCGCAGCATCCAGTTTGTAGAGACGCTGGTTGGTGGTCTTGCACTTGAGAGAACCAAGATGGGCTATGTATGGACCCACCTTGATATAATCAAAGACGTTCTTGGATGCCTGGGAAGAGATACGGAGTCGCCCACTATACCACGCTACTCTGTAATGAGGGTATTTGGCGTGGATATAGGCAGCAAGCTGGCTAAGATAGGAAGGGTCAGAATCTCCACCCATGAAACAGATGCAGGTAATGTTGCTGCCGAACCTGGCAATGAACTCATCCAGCACTTCTGTCGTCAATGGAGCACCTACATCCTCCCAAAGGAACTTGCTGTGACACCCAGGACAGTGGCACGGGCAATTACTGATATTAATTGCCAGTGTCACCTCGTCGGGTATCTCTTGGAAAACGATGCCTGTATTAACGTACTTTAGCATAGTATCTTCTTTCTGCCTCAGCCTGTCGGGCCTGTGAGAAATTGCTTACGCGCTTGAGATAACCTATGATGCGCGTAAGATAATCTATATTCTTGCTCTTGCAGACAGGACACTCTTTGAGGTATCTCTTGTCGATGTGTCCACAATCATTACAAACGGTATTGGGGATATTGAAGGTGAAATAGTTACAGCCTTCCTTGGCAGCTACCTTAAACAACTGCAGGTATTGGTCTTTGCTCAAATGCTCTTCAAGATTCATGTGCAGAGCCGAACCTCCAGTAAGATGTTCGATGTAAGGAGCGCCATGGAGTTTGAACTTATCAATCACAGTCAGCGAATCATCTTCCACCGCATAGAAATAAGAGTTGTAGCAATCACGGGGAACGAAATAGCCATCCTCCCTATCCCACTTGGCATGCTTAACACCCACATTCTCGGCAGGTATCATCTCGCAGTTGAACATGACTTCCTTGCTGCGGTATTGCTTGTTGTACTTCTCAACCAGTCCCAAGACTGTCTGAACGAACTCCAGATACTGGGGATTGTCATTAATCTTCAGTCCCATAAACTCGGCAGCCTCTACCAGACCATTGACACCGATGGTGAGATACTGACGGCTCAAGTTGATGTAACCTGCATCAAACAGCGGAAGCATTCCATTCTTCTGAAGTTCCTTGAGGTTCTCGTTATAAGCCAACTGCACCTTGTGGCAGAGGTCAATGACATGAGAGAGGTATTCCTTATAGTCGAGATTGTGATTGACAGCATACTGTATGCAACGATTCAGGTTGATAGTGAGCACGCTCTTCGAACCGGTCGAAACTCCACCGGCTCCCAGCGTATAGCTGAACCCATTGTCTTGTATCTCATTACGCAGACGACAGCAAGAACTGAGGCTGTCGGCATTGTCGCTGAGATATGTGAAGAAGCTGTGACCCTCGGAGTACATCTCAGCTGCAAACTCTCCCCACTCCTTGTCCTTACATTCACCATTCTCGGTAAGCATGGCCATGGTCTCAACAGGGAAGGTAAGCACCGTCTTGGTGCGCTCCTCGTTGAACCACTTCATGAATCGTTTCTGCAACCATGACAGTCCTTCCCAATCGGGCTGGCTTCCATCGGGGAAATAGAAATTGCCAAAAAGACTATCGAAATAGTACCTGTCATAATAGGAAATATTCCAGAAAACAGCCTGATAGTTACGTGCGCCGGTGGGCTGGTTAAGAGAATAAACTATCTGCTCAAAGCTGTCGGTTATCACCTTGTCAATAGTGCGCTTCTTCAACGACAAATCAACCACCTCATCAGCTCGCTTGTAGTAGTCCTGGCCGAACTCCAGTCCAACGAAATAGTTCATATACATCAAGAACTCCGGTGTAGCGCATGCGCCAGAGAGCATAGAGCTGACCATAAACACCATATTGATGAAACCACCACAGAAAGACTTGAGGTTGGTGGGAGCGGTAGAGTTGCCGCCTATTGACGACGTGCCACCTATCAGCCAAGGGTACATGGTGATGGATGCGCAATAGTTGGCAAGCGATGTCTCATCATTCTTATATATAAAGTGGTGTGTGAGTTTGTCTATATATTCGTCCGACAGTTCCTTTCCGTACATCTTTTTGATGCGGTCGGTAAGAAGTTTACGATTAAGTCTGATAAAACTTGACTTGGGCAATTCGCCGATAAGTGTAGCGATATTCTTGTGCTCCACATTGGCATTGGCATCATACTTGGAACCTGTAGCGGCATTGGAAGCCTGCATATAATCGGTCAAGAACTTCAGGCGCTCCAAGGTTTCGCGGTCTTCAGTATGCTGCTGACGATAAAGCATAAACGACTTGGCTACCTTGAAGAAGCCTTCTGCCATCAGAGCCTCTTCTACCTGGTTCTGAATATCTTCCACCTTAATATTATTATAGATATTAAGACGGCTGATAAGTTTTGAAACATTACCAAGGTCGATTGGCTCATTCACGGAGTCAAATGCCTTGATGATAGCGTTCATAATTTTGTCCATGGAGAAACGGTCTTTACCACCGTCTCTCTTGGTAATGGTGAAGTTCTTTATTTCCATATTTTTAGTTATTTCTATTCATGATAAACATTATAAAGTTGTTCGTTTTGGATAACTTTTCATTTTTTATTTCCCAAAAAGTTTTCCAAAAAGGAAAACTTCAAAAAGAATAGAGTGATAGTTATTTCCATTTTTTATCATTTGCAAAGATAATAAAAAAGCCGCTGATGGTACAGGATAAGATGGAAAAAGTTCTATCCATTTACATATTTTAAGACTTGACCAACAGGGCGACTGACGGGATTGCAACTACCGTCTTTCAAGTCATCAAACAGCCAAACAGCATCAACTGCGTGAATGACAAACAATTATAAAAGAGGAGAAATATTTACTCGGAAAATTGCCGCGATTTACAGCTTGACTGCGGACATATCTATAAGACCTTTGGCGATGGCATAGACGGTAAGACCTGCAGGAGAATGTATCTGCAACTTACGTGCAATATTCTTGCGGTGAGTGATAACAGTGTTGATGGAAATGCAAAGATGGTCAGCCATCTCCTTATTTGTCATGCCCAGCACCAGACAGACTATCACGTCGCGCTCGCGGTCGCTCAATACATCTGCATCACTGTTCTTATTAATCATATTAGACAATTTCTGCGATATGTTGCTTTGGTTGATTTGCTTTTCAAGCAATCTGACTGCCGGTATAAATATATGGTCTTCGACCTCGGAATGCTGGGCAAGCCATGACTCACAATTATAGATATCAAACAGCGTCGCATAAAGCTGATTATTGCGATGCGCATCGACTGGAAGATACTGTATGATGATATTCTTCAACTCACGCAACTTGACATCTATCTGGTCATGATGCTTGGAAAAAGTCTCCACATCATAGTTGGTCTGCGCTTTTCCCTGAAGGAGCGCTTCGACGTATGGAAAGATATTCTTTTCCTCATACTTCATATGATGGACGATACTGCGGGCATACTCATCGTATATCTTGATGATGAGAGACGCCAGATTGTCGGCTACATCAAGCGATGCTATCAGTTCCTTCCTAATGAAAGGCAACTCAAAGTCCAAATAGTATTCATGCGAGGATTTAAGATATTGCATCAAGGTGGGCACGGAAAGACGCGCGACATCATCCGCTCCCAGGTATCCATTGATGGTATAATTGACAATACACAGAAAAGTGAAGCTATCGACTCCCTCATCTATACAGACCTCTTCTACCGTCTTGTTGCCAAATCCCAGGTTGATGCCAAAAGAGCCAAGGCAGCGCAAAACCGCATAATTATCCTGTAAAAGAGTAATCATCTTGTCTGATGCTTCATATAATTTCTGCTTCTTCATCGTCTGTTGTTATATAATTGTATGCAAAATTACAAAAATCGAAAGAATATTTTCCTTCCACATTACTTTTTAACACAAAGTGAAGCCTATATTTGTTGCAAAGATAAAAAGGATGTCCAAATGGTGCAATACCTAAAAGTAGGTATTTTGAGTATGAACGCCGAAGACAACTACCTACTTCATAGAGTGGCTCTCCACGCTTGTAGAATTAACCTCCACGCTTATGGAGATACTCTCCACGCTTGCAAAATTAACCTCCACGCTTATGGAGATACACTCCACGCTTGCGTAGTTGGCAAACGGCACAGTAAAAGCAATACAAAAAAATCCCTTGCCATCAATCTGACAAGGGACTTCATTATTAATTATGCTATAATTTGCTTCCTATTACTTGGCATAAGCCACGCTGCGGGTCTCACGGATAACCGTAATCTTAACCTGACCAGGATAGGTCATCTCGTTCTGAACCTTTGTTGCAATCTCGTCAGAGAGCTTGATGCTTTCCTCGTCGCTCATCTTGTCGGCACCGACAATCACGCGCAACTCGCGACCTGCCTGGATGGCGTAAGTCTTAACCACGCCAGGGTAGCTCATAGCTATAGCCTCAAGGTCGTTAAGACGCTTGATGTAAGCCTCGACTATCTCGCGACGGGCACCGGGACGGGCACCAGAGATGGCATCGCAAACCTGAACGATAGGAGCAAGCAGGCTCTCCATCTCAGTCTCATCATGGTGAGCGGCGATGGCATTGCAGATATCTGCCTTCTCCTTATATTTCTCTGCTATCTTAGCACCATAGAGTGCGTGGGGCAACTCGCTCTCCTCGTCTGGCACCTTACCGATATCGTGCAAGAGACCGGCACGCTTGGCCTTCTTAGGATTAAGTCCCAGCTCTGAAGCCATAACTGCACAGAGGTTAGCTGTCTCGCGAGCGTGCTGCAACAAGTTCTGTCCGTAAGAAGAGCGATACTTCATCTTGCCGACGATACGCACCAGCTCGGGATGCAGACCGTGGATACCCAGGTCGATAACCGTACGCTTACCAGTCTCAATAATCTCATTGTCCAACTGCTTCTTGACCTTGGCCACAACCTCCTCGATACGAGCGGGGTGGATACGGCCATCAGTAACCAGCTGATGGAGAGCCAGACGGCAAACCTCGCGACGGATGGGGTCAAAGGCAGAGATGACAATAGCCTCGGGGGTATCGTCGACGACAATCTCGACACCTGTAGCAGCCTCAAGGGCTCGGATATTACGACCCTCGCGACCGATGATACGACCCTTAACCTCGTCGTTATCAATGTGGAACACGCTCACCGAATTCTCGATAGCAGTCTCGGTAGCCACACGCTGGATGGTCTGGATGACAATCTTCTTGGCCTGCTGGTTGGCATTGAGCTTGGCCTCGTCTACAATCTCGTTGATATAGCTGGCGGCATCAAGTTTGGCCTGGTCCTTCAGGCTGTCTATCAGTCGTTCCTTGGCTTCCTCGGCGCTCAGACCAGAGAGCTCTTCGAGCTTGGCACGCTCCTGCTCCTGCATCTTCTCAAGTTCCTGCTGCTTTACGAGCATCAGCTTCTTCTCGTTGTCTATACGCTGCTGAAGCTGGGTGAGTTCCTGCTTCTTTCGGCCTATCTCGTCCTGACGCTGGTTGAGAGATATCTCGCGCTGCTTGAGCCTGTTCTCGTTTTGCAGAATCTTCTGGTTGCGCTGCTGCACCTCCTTCTCCAGCTCACTCTTCTTGTTGAGGAATTTCTCCTTGACTTCAAGCAGTTTCTTCTCCTTTACCACTTCGGCTTCCTTAGAGGCTGCCGCTACCATTTCATTGTATTTTCCCTTAATGACATAACGGAAAATCATATAACCAGCCAATACTCCCACGACGAGAGCTACGGCCACTATAATCAATGTAATTACCATTTTTAGTATTATGTATATAAAATTTAATTCCTTACTCGCTATCCAACGCTTCTTCGATTTCGGAAGTCAACTTGGTAAGGATGTCGGTAACAGGCAATATATCGTGTTTTCTGGTTTCCTTCTGATATCTGAGAGATATATCAATCAGAGCCATATATAATATTTCCTTCTCACCCTTGCGGTCTTTATAGACAGCAGAGTAATTGTTTACAACATCGGTTATCAGCTTGGCTGCGGCACGATAGCACTCTTCCTCTGCCCGAGGAATAGTCACTGTCATATCCGTATCGTAGACATGTAACCTAATACGCAATTTTTCCTTGTCTGACTCACCCATCGCTTCGCGTTATTTTTCGCTCAGTAGCGTGATACACTTGTTAACGTCTCTGATGAGCTTGGATATGCGCTTCTGCGCTCCTTCGACATCACCGTCGGTGACCTCAATCATCCTCGCCATCTTCAAACTCTCATAGTCCATGGAAGCCTGAGCCAGCCGAGCCTCAAGTTCGGCTATCTTGGCGTCGCGTTCGGACAGCATATCCTCAAGACGGGTCTTCTCCTTTTTGAGTTCATCAAAACGGAGAATCATCTGTCGCATACGTGTCGTAAACAGCGTCAATGTTTTCTCAGTAGCATCCATAACCTATGTTTAGCATACAAATTTATATGAATAATCTGTAAAATCCAAAGAAATGTCTCGTTTTTTGTTATTTAGCTGCCTCTTCTTTGGCTTTTGGCTCTTTCTTGGCCAACATTACCACCTGATAGACAAATCCGGTAATCCACTTTTCAGAGAACGAGAGACGCTTGTTGTACTGGCGGATATTGAGCACCACCTTGACAACTCCTGCATCCTTGTAGTCGTTCTTGGTAAAGATTTCCTTCACGGTCTTCTCGGTCATCGAGTAGATGGCGCCCTTGAAGAAAGAAGGCATACGCAGCTTGAACTTCATGAGATTACCTATCAGCATCATCAGGTCTTGGGTAAAGCCCTGGAACTGTACGAGGTACACCTGTACGTCCTGTATCTTACGGCAGTTCTTACGAATACTGGCATCAATCTCTTTGAAGAAGAGGTCGTCAACCTTGTAGAGCTCTTTGAGCATCTTCTTGCAGTGGCTCTTCTCACCAATACCCAACTTATTGTTCTGGGTGGGCACATGCAGCGTCGTCTTGAACATACGCAAGTCGGGCAGCATGGCAAGATTGTTGATACCCAGCTGGCTGGCTATCGATGCCTGAAAGTACACCCTGATGAGCGTCATGTAGTCTTCCATTCCGCCCGTTTTCTTTTCCGTTGACTTATTTCCGAATAATTTTGAAAATATTCCCATTATAATTACTTAAGTTTTTAATTAAATAATGGCCCAATTGCCATTAACAGCCACAAAATTACAACAAACTCGCCAATTGTCAAAATTATTTAACGTATTTCTTCGGACATAATACCAATGTATCGCAGTGGCAGGCACTGAGCTGGCCTTCCCATGGCCTCTCCGTGAAACTCATAAGGGGAACCGGAAGCACAACTTAAAGTTGCATGAGACCAGCCAGATAGAAAAGCAATCGCACCATGGTTTTTTCCTGCCATCAAAAAAAATGGCCGACGATGAATATTTTTTTAATTATAATAAGGAGAAATCCGAATTATTATATTACCTTTGCATAGATTACGCACGATATAAGCCCAAGCTATTGCCATAGCTGCATAATGGTCATAATCGATGCCGCAGAAACAAAAACCATACAACATGCCACGACATATAAGCACAGTCGAAAACACCCTTAAAACTGAAGCAATAGCAGAGGACCTGAAAAATCCCTTGTTAATGCTGTCCAACAGAATAATAAAGCGTACATTCGACTTGTTTGCTGGTCTATTGGTATGTATCATCTCCCTACCCTTCCTGCCCATCATCGCACTAATCATCAAGATGCAGAGCCGCGGCCCCATAGTGTTCAAGCAGGAGCGCACCGGTCTTGACGGCAAGACATTTGTATGCTACAAGTTTCGCACCATGCGTCTGAACGACGAGTGCGACACACTTCAGGCCACAGCCAATGACCCACGCATATTCCCCTTTGGCAGTTTCATGCGCCGCACACATATCGACGAAATCCCCAATTTCATCAATGTAATCAAGGGCGACATGAGCATTATCGGCCCACGCCCCCATATGCTCTACCACACCAGAAAATACACCCAGTTGATAGACAACTACATGGACCGTCATCGCTGCAAGCCCGGCATTACGGGATATTCACAGGTGCTGGGACTGAGCGGAGAAACTCCCGAGGTGTGGCAAATGGCAGAGAGAGTGAAACACGACATATGGTATATCAAGCATTGGTCAATAGGATTAGACCTATGGATACTCTATCGCACAGTGGTAGTCACTTTCTGCAAGAGAAGACAGAATAATATCTAAAACGAAATAACAAGGTGAAAGGTATAGTACTTGCTGGCGGTTCAGGCACTCGCCTCTACCCCATAACCAAAGGCATTAGCAAACAGCTGATACCTATCTTTGACAAGCCGATGATATATTACCCCATCTCGGCTCTGATGCTCGCTGGCATACGCGAGATTCTCATCATCTCCACCCCTTACGACCTCCCAGGCTTCCGCCGACTGCTCGGTGACGGCAGCGAACTGGGCGTCAAGTTTGAATACGCCGAGCAGCCAAGCCCCGACGGACTGGCCCAGGCTTTCATCATCGGCGAGAAGTTTATCGGCAATGACTCCGTCTGCCTCGTCCTTGGCGACAACATCTTCTATGGAGCCGGCTTCAGTGGCCTGCTCCACCAGAGTGTCACCAATGTAGAGCAAGACGGCATGGCTACCGTCTTCGGTTATTACGTCAACGACCCAGAGCGCTATGGCGTGGCTGAGTTTGACGCCGATGGCAACTGCCTCTCCATCGAGGAAAAGCCACAGCATCCCAAGAGCAACTACGCCGTTGTGGGACTATACTTCTATCCCAACAGCGTGGTAGAGATAGCCAAAAACATCAAGCCCAGTGCTCGCGGCGAGCTCGAGATTACCACCGTCAACCAGGAATATCTCAACCGCCATCAGCTGAAGGTGCTTACCCTCCAGCGCGGATTCGCCTGGCTCGACACCGGTACCCACGACAGTCTGAGCGAGGCCAGCACCTTCATCGAGGTAATAGAGAAACGTCAGGGCCTCAAGGTGGCTTGTCTCGAAGAAATAGCCTACAAGCAGGGATGGATAGACGCTGACCAGCTCAGAGAACTGGCCAAGCCCATGCTCAAAAACCAATACGGACAATACCTCTTATCATTGACAAAATAAAAACTTAAATAAAATGGAATACGTAAAAAATGGAATGCCCGAAGAAATTCGAGACCAGGAAAAGAGTTCGCTGAACTATCAAGATGTTATCCGGATAGCCGTACTCTATTGGAAATGGTTCTTACTTTCTGTGATTATCTGTGTAGGTATCGCAGCCGTATATCTGCGCTACACCACACCTGTCTATCAAGCCACCACCAAGATGCTCATCAAGAATGATGACAACAATGCACGCAGCCGCACCGGCAGCCGCATTGCCCAGGCAGCCAACCTGGGATTCATGGAGGCAAGTGACGGTTTTGACAACGAAATGGAGATCATCACCTCGCGTCTGCTGGCCGAACAGGCAGCAAGAGACCTGAAGCTCTACACTACCTATTATATAAAAGGTAAGATTAAGGCACAGATAGCCTACCACAACAATCCCGTCAATGTGGATGTAGACCCCACTCACCTGGAGATGCTGAAGGCTCCCGTGAAGCTGACCATCAAGTATGAGAATGGACAGTACAACGTGACAGGCACCTACACCAAGCCTCTCGTAGAGGGTACCAAGGGCGTGGAATACAAGATAGACAAGAAATTCAAGAACCTGCCAGCCACCTTCGGTACCAAAGTAGGTGTGATTACCCTCTCACGCAATGCCTGCCCCCAGATGCGCGAAGGCGACATCATGAAGGCAGTTATCGTGTCACCCCACATGATGTCATACAAGTATCAGAAGTCGCTTAACGTATCTCCCACATCCAAGACGACAACCATCGCTAAGCTCACACTCAACGACGAAGTGCCGATGCGCGCTACCGACTATCTGCGCCAGTTGGCCGTAGTCTACAACCGCCAGGCCAATGAGGACAAGAATGAGGTGGCTCGCCGTACCGAGGAGTTTATCAACAACCGTATCGAAAAGCTCAACGCCGAGTTGGGCAGCACCGAAGGGTCTCTGGAGAGCTACAAGAAGCGCAACCAGCTGGTTGACATCAAGCTCAATGCAAGCCAGAACGTACTCAACGCAAGCCAATACCAGCAGAAGTTGTCTGAGGCCCAGATGCAGGTTGAACTTATCAACAGCCTGCGCGAGACTATGAATTCGAGCAAGGACTACGCCGTGCTGCCTGCCAATGTGGGTATCGCCGATGTAGCCGTAACCTCGCTCATCACAAAATACAACGAGATTTCTCTCAATCGCAGCCGTCTGCTCAATGGCGCCTCTGAGTCTTCGCCCACCGTCATCCCTCTTACCAATCAGCTTGACGAGCTCCGCCACAGCATCAGCGTGGCCATGAACCAGGCCAAGTTCAATGCAGAGATGCAGCTCAACAAGATTGAGAGCGAGTTGAACCGCAACTCTGGCAAGATGACAGAGACTCCAGAGCAGGAGCGCATCCTTACACAGATTGGCCGCCAGCAGGAAGTGAAGTCTGCCCTGTATGTGATGCTGTTGCAGAAGCGCGAAGAGAACTCCATCTCTCTGGCATCAACCGTGGACAAAGGCAAGCTCATCGACACCCCCGAGGTGTTGGGCAAAATCAGTCCTAAGGGTAGCATCATATTGCTCATCTCTTTTGTATTGGGTATTGGTATTCCCGCCGGTCTGCTCTTCCTTATCCAGCTGTTGCGCTACAAGATTGAGGGACACGACGATGTGGAGAAGCTCACCAAGCTGCCTATCATCGCCGACGTGGCTGTGGCCAGCGATAGCGCCAAGACCAAGGCCGACATCGTGGTACACGAGAACAAGAACAATATGATGGAAGAAATCTTCCGTTCGATGCGTACCAACCTGCAGTTTATGATGAAGGAAGACGAGAAGGTCATCCTCTTCACCTCCACCACTTCGGGCGAAGGCAAGACCTTCAACTGCGCCAACCTCGCCATCAGTTTCGCACTGCTGGGCAAGAAGGTACTGCTCGTGGGACTCGACATCCGCAAGCCCCGACTGGCCGAGTTGTTTGAGATTAATGACAAGGTACACGGTATTACCAACCTTCTGGTCAAGGAGCATCCCACTTGGGCCGACATCAGCAAGCAGATACTGCCTTCAGAGGTAAACAGCAATCTGGAGCTGCTCATGGCTGGCCCCATTCCTCCCAACCCCGCAGAATTGGTAGCCCGCAAGAGCCTCGACGACATTATCAACGAACTGAAGGATCACTATGATTACATCCTTATCGACACCGCCCCTGTGGGTCTGGTTACCGATACGCTTCAGATTGGCCGCGTAGCCGACGCCACGGTATACATGTGCCGCGCCGACTATACCGCCAAGGAGAGCTTCAACCTCATCAACGAACTTTCGGAAACCAAGAAGCTGCCTAACATGTCCATTGTCCTCAACGGCGTAGACATGACCAAGAAGAAGTATGGCTACTACTATGGCTATGGCAAGTATGGCAAATACGGACACTATGGCAGATACGGCCGATATGGCAAGGGCTCGTATGGTTCATACGGTTCTTATGGCAATTACAGCAAGAGTCACTATGGTGACGCCAACGACGACTCCGTCAAGCACTAAGGTGCTTGGCGGGTCCGCCGCCGGCCTCCTCACGCGCGTATATATATAATAGGTATAAGAGACTATGACAATAGCCGTAGATTTTGATGGAACGATAGTCACCCACGAGTATCCGAAGATTGGCAAAGAACTTCCGTTTGCCACAGAGACGCTAAAGATGCTTATCAAGGAGCATCATAAACTGATACTGTGGACTGTCCGCGAAGGTGCGCTTCTCGACGAAGCCGTCAACTGGTGCCGCGAGCGTGGCGTTGAGTTTTACGCCATCAACAAAGACTATCCCGAAGAAAGACAAGAATGGAACAATCACTTCTCCCGCAAGCTGAAAGTAGACATGTGGATTGACGACCGTAACATCGGCGGTCTGCCCGATTGGGGACTGATTTACCAGATGATACACTACAACAAGACATGGCACGACATCATGCGCGAAGAGCGCAGAAGCCTGAGAGGAGAAAACGAAACACAAAAAAAGAAACATTGGTGGCAATTCTAACCACCAATGTTTCTTTTTTTTTTATATCGTCCTCTGTCTATCCCACTACAAACTTCAGGATAAACAGGAGCGAGAGAATCACCAGCGTGACGCTTATATTCTTAAATTTACCAGTACATACCTTCATCACTACATAGCTCAAGATGCCCAAGCAGATGCCATCGGCTATGGAATAACACAACACCATCGTAATCATAGTGATAAACGAAGGGAAAGCCTCGGTGACATCATTGAGTTCTATCTTCTTCACCGAGTCAATCATCAGCACGCCCACCATAACCAGGGCACCACTTGTGGCAGCCGAAGGAATGAGCAGGAAAAGCGGAGACAGCAAGAGGGCTGCGATGAACAGGAATCCGGTAACCAGTGAGGTGAGACCCGTGCGACCACCCTCGGCTATACCCGAAGCACTCTCGATATATGTAGTGACGGTACTGCTACCCAACATGGCTCCACAGGTAGTACCGATGGCATCGCTGAGCATGGCTTCCTTCACACGAGGAATAGAGCCGTCTGGGCGAACCACACCAGTCTTCTCCGCCAAGCCCACAAGCGTGCCCACGGTATCAAAGATATTGATGATAAGCAGCGAGAAGATGACCACCAGCATATTGATATTGAAGAAACCATCAAAATCAAACTGGCAGAAAATCGGCGCTACCGAGTGGGGCTCCGACACAGGCAGCCACCCATCAGGCATCACCGTCACGCCCATCGGCAAACCTACCAGAGTAGCGATGATGATGGCGATGAAGAGAGCGCCCTTCACTCTACGGGCTGTGAGCACTCCGCTCAGCACTATGGCCACGATACCCAGGATAGCTTCGGGGGTGAAATTGCCCAAAGCCACAAAGGTGTCGGGATTGGCCACCACGATGCCGGCGTTTTTCAGTCCGATAAAGGCTATAAACATACCTATTCCCGCCGAAATGGAGTAGCGCAAGTTGCGAGGGATGCTGTCCAGAATCTTCTCACGCACGTTCATAAACGTGATGAGGATGAAGACTACGCCCTCTACAACCAATGCCGCCAACGACTGTTGCCACGACAGGTGCATAGCCTGACACATGGTAAAGGCAAAGAAGGCATTGAGACCCATACTTGGAGCTTGGGCAAACGGCAACTTGGCCATGAACGCAAGCAACAGGGTGGAAATGGCCGCCGCGAGGGCTGTGGCTGTGAAGAGAGCGCCTTTGTCCATACCCGTAGTGGCCAGAATTGCAGGATTGACAGCAAGGATGTAGCTCATTGTCAGAAAAGTGGTAGCGCCGGCCACAACCTCCGTGCGCACACTTGCCTTGGCACTATCAAATCCAAGGGCTTTGGTTAAAATATTCATTAATTCACTATAAATTAGGATTATACATCTGCTTAATGATGATGCAAAAATAATAAGAAACGCCAAAACAGGCAAAAGAATAACCAAGAATATTCATAAAAACCACTTATCCTGCTACTTGGCGCTTCATTTCCACCTTATTTTATATGACGGGCGTTTCACTCTTCCGCCCCCACACCTTCAGCGCAGCTCCAACTACCTGTGGCCCTTATTCTCTATCGCAAAGCCGCCATCTTCAGCACCTTAGCCACTATTATTCTTGACTTTTATGCCAATATGATTGTTATTATGTATACCTTTGCAGTCGAAAAAACATTCATTATGGCAAAGAGAGCATACATAGAGAAAAACAAGGCATGGCTGGAAGACAAAGCCCGCGAAGAAGGCGTACTCCAGTTGCCGCGCGGTGTGTACTATCGCATCATCCACAGCGGAGAAGGCACTACCCACCCTTCACCCAGAAGTATCATCACAGCCCACTACCGCGGCTCCACCATCGACGGTCATACCTTCGACTCGAGTTATGGCGGCACGCCACTGGCCATCAGGCTCTGCGACCTAATAGACGGTTGGATTGTGGCACTGCAGCAGATGGTCGTCGGCGACAAGTGGGAACTGTACATCCCGGCAGAGATGGGCTACGGCAAATTCTCCCAACCCGGAATCCCTGGCGGTTCTACCCTCATCTTCGAGATTGAACTCTTGGGAATCGGCTGATACAAGCCACTTTTGCCCCATCAAGGCAGTCTGACCAATGGCCAACCCTCCTGTTTCGGAGACCATCATGGCCATCATCGGCACCATCATTGTTAAAAAAACCAAAATCGCGAACAAATAAACGGATATAGTTCCCCGTTTCACATTGAAAATTAGTAATTTTGCAACCGATTTGGTGTTTACTCACCTTATCATCGAGTTAATTAACATAATGTCTAACTTTTTTATTTATTTCATTTATTAATTTTATGTCAGATTTTAAGAACGTACAGCCGTTGGCAGACTTCAATTGGGACGAGTTTGAGAATGGCACTAATGCAGGCTCAAACATTGACGACATTCAGAAGGCTTACGACGAGACCCTCAACAAGGTTACAGAGCATCAGGTAGTAGAAGGTACCGTAATCTCTGCTGACAAGAAAGAGGTTATCGTTAACATCGGTTACAAGAGCGATGGTATCATTCCCGCTTCTGAATTCCGCTACAACCCCGACCTCAAGGTAGGTGACAAGGTTGAAGTTTACGTTGAGAACCAGGAGGACAAGAAGGGCCAGTTGGTTCTGTCTCACAAGAAGGCACGCCTGGCCAAGAGCTGGGACCGTGTTAACGAGGCTCTCGCTAACGACGAGGTTATTCAGGGCTACATCAAGTGCCGCACTAAGGGTGGTATGATTGTTGATGTATTCGGAATCGAAGCATTCTTGCCCGGTAGCCAGATTGACGTTCATCCAATACGCGACTACGATGTATTCGTAGGCAAGACCATGGAGTTCAAGATTGTCAAGATCAATCAGGAGTTCCGCAATGTGGTTGTTTCTCACAAGGCTCTTATCGAGGCCGAGCTTGAGGCACAGAAGAAGGACATCATCTCTAAACTTGAGAAGGGTCAGGTACTCGAGGGTACTGTTAAGAACATCACCTCTTATGGTGTATTCGTTGACCTCGGCGGTGTTGACGGACTCATCCACATCACCGACCTGTCTTGGGGCCGCGTAAGCGATCCTCACGAGGTAGTAGAGCTCGACCAGAAGATCAACGTTGTTATCCTCGACTTCGATGAGGAGAAGAAGCGTATCGCTCTCGGTCTGAAGCAGCTTACTCCCCACCCATGGGAGGCTCTGGATGCCAACCTGAAGGTAGGCGACCACGTCAAGGGCAAGGTAGTCGTTATCGCTGACTACGGTGCATTCGTTGAGATTCAGCCCGGCGTTGAAGGTCTTATCCACGTTAGCGAGATGTCTTGGAGCCAGCACCTCCGCTCAGCTCAGGACTTCCTGCACGTAGGCGACGAGGTAGAGGCAGTTATCCTGACCCTCGACCGCGAGGAGCGCAAGATGAGCCTCGGTATCAAGCAGCTCAAGGAAGATCCATGGCAGAGCATCGATACCAAGTATCCTATCGGCAGCAAGCACACCGCTAAGGTTTGCAACTTCACCAACTTCGGTATCTTCGTAGAGCTTGAGGAAGGTGTTGACGGCCTTATCCACATCTCTGACCTCTCTTGGACCAAGAAGGTTAAGCATCCTTCTGAGTTCACACAGGTAGGCGCTGAGATTGAGGTTGTTGTGCTCGAGATAGACAAGGAGAACCGTCGTCTGAGCCTCGGCCACAAGCAGCTCGAGGAGAATCCTTGGGATGTTTACGAGACTCTGTACACTGCAGGTTCTGTACACCAGGGCAAGATTACCGAGATGATGGACAAGGGTGCCGTTATCACTCTCAACGAGGGTGGTGAAGGCTTCGCTACTCCCAAGCACTTGGTTAAGGAAGACGGCTCACAGGCTAAGCTCGGTGAGGAACTCCCATTCAAGGTTATCGAGTTCAACAAGAACTCTCGCCGCATCATCCTTTCACACTCTCGTACATTCGAGGATGAGAAGGAAGAGGTTAAGCCCGTACGCAAGCACGCTGCCAAGAAGCAGGACACTCCTGTTATCAACAACGTTGCTGCCAGCACATCACTCGGCGACCTCGATGTATTGGCCGAACTGAAGCAGAAGATGGAGAAGGGCGAGTAATATCAGCCTAACCCATTAAAAAATAAAGAAAGCCCGCAAAATTTTTGCGGGCTTTCTTTTTTATTCCAACGATTATTAGTAACTTTGCAGACACATTTAAGATGTACCAAGAATGTTTCATCCCTTGAAACATTATTTTATATAACCACATCACATATTAATATATATGTATAGCAAAGAAGAACTGATAGCAAAAGCTATTCCTGAACTGTTGGATATTGCGCACAGCATGGGTGCTGTGACCACAGGCAACAGCGACCAGGAGAGCCTCGCCTATGCCATTCTGGACAAGCAGGCAGAAGACGAAGGCAATAAAAATCCACTTGGAGCCAAACGCCGTAGAACACGCATCATCAAGAAGGAAAGCGACAAAGTATATACCGTGAATGGGAAAGAAGGCGAGAACTTCGACTTGAAGAAAAACATCAACACCCACAAGGAAGAACCCGGACTTTTTGCCAACGAAGAGTTGCTCAACAAAGACGCCGAGACTCCAGTCGTGGCTGATGAAGAGCCTATCGAGAAGCCCAAGCGTCGCACACGCAAGACCACCAAGAAAGAGGCTGAGGAAGCCACTCCTTCAGAAGAAACACCCGTAAAGGACGAGCCCGCTACCGAGGAGCCCGCTACTGCTGTTCAGGCAGAGACTCCCCAGGCCAGTGAGCCCGAAGCTCCCGAGCAGGTAGAAGAGCCCCAGGCAGAGCAAGCCGACTTCGTTCCCGAAGCCCAGTTTGCCATGGGCGACCAGCCCGCTGCAGAAGAGGGCGACAGCGAAGGACTGATAGCCAAGTTGCAGGCAAAAATCAACGCCCACAACGAGAACATCGACAACAGCCCGATGGTTACCAACGACGTATGGGAAGGCGACCCCGGTGATGGCACCGATTTCATCATCACCCACGACCTGCCCATCGAAGACGAAGGTGTCGTGCCCACCTACGACATGTTCGATAATCCCACTACCCCCGTCAACAATACCGTACAGTCATACCAGCAGCCCGTGCAGGAGAATGTTACCAAATACGACTTCTCCGACATCATCACTGCCAATGGCGTGCTCGAAGTTATGCAGGACGGTTACGGCTTCCTGCGCTCCAGCGACTACAATTACCTCTCTTCTCCTGACGATGTCTATGTTTCCAACGCCCAGGTGAAGCATTACGGACTGAAGACAGGCGACGTAGTCCAGTGCCATGTACGTCCACCCCATGAGGGCGAGAAGTATTTCCCCCTTACCAGCATAGACAAAATCAACGGACGCGAGCCCGCAGAAGTCAGAGACCGCATCCCGTTCGAACACCTTACCCCACTCTTCCCCGACGAGAAATTTACACTCTGTGGCGACCGCGCCACGACCAACCTCTCTACCCGCATAGTAGACCTCTTCTCTCCTATCGGTAAGGGACAGCGCGCCCTCATCGTGGCCCAGCCCAAGACGGGTAAGACCATACTGATGAAGGATATCGCCAATGCCATAGCAGCCAACCATCCCGAGGCCTACCTCATGATGCTGCTCATCGACGAGCGTCCTGAGGAGGTTACCGACATGGCCCGCACCGTCAATGCCGAGGTTATCGCCTCTACCTTTGACGAGCCTGCCGAGCGCCATGTCAAGATAGCCGGCATCGTGCTCGAGAAGGCCAAGCGCATGGTCGAATGTGGCCACGATGTTGTCATCTTCCTCGACTCCATCACCCGTCTGGCCCGCGCCTATAACACCGTTTCCCCTGCCTCTGGCAAGGTGCTCACCGGTGGTGTCGACGCCAATGCCCTGCAGAAGCCCAAGCGTTTCTTCGGAGCCGCGCGCAACATCGAAGGCGGCGGTTCGCTCACCATCATTGCCACCGCTCTCATCGACACCGGCAGCAAGATGGACGAGGTTATCTTCGAGGAATTCAAGGGTACCGGCAACATGGAGTTGCAGCTCGACCGCTCACTCAGCAACAAGCGCATCTTCCCTGCCGTCAACCTGGTGGCATCAAGCACACGCCGCGACGACCTGCTGCAAGACCAGTTTACGCTCGACCGCATGTGGGTATTGCGCAAGCATTTCAGCGACATGAACTCTTTCGAGGCTATGAACGAAATCCACGATACTATGGTAAGAACCAAGGACAACAACGAGTTCTTGATTGCCATGAACGGATAAGCAGCAATACATATTACGACTATCATCGAGGGAACCGTCTTTACGAGACAGTTCCCTCGATGCGTATATAAATTTCTATTAACTGTTCACGATGCAAAAAAACATGGTCATATCCTTTGTCCTGCCCAAGACTTTCTGTAACTTTGTACCCAAGTTCTGCACCGCCCCATTCGTAACGGGGATGCACAATAATAACCACATAAACATATTGACCGGATATGAAAGTATTGAAATTCGGCGGTACATCAGTAGGTTCCGTCAAGAGTATTCTGAGTGTAAAAAGCATTGTTGAAAAGGAAGCCAAACGCCAACCCGTCATCGTCGTCGTCAGTGCGTTGGGAGGTATCACCGACAAACTGATTGCCACCTCCAAACTGGCTGAGAACGGCGACGACAAGTGGAAACAGTCATTCGACGAAATCGTTGACCGTCATTACATGATGATTGACACCGTCATTACTGACAACACCGCACGCGAGCAGCTTTTTGCTACCATTGATATATTATTAGACCAGCTGAAGAGCATCTTCTTCGGCGTTTATCTGGTCCACGACCTCAGCAAGAAATCTTACGACACCATCGTCAGCTATGGCGAGCGCATCAGCTCCCACATCGTTGCAGCCATGATACGCGGAGCCCGCCGTGCCAACTCCCTCGACTTCATCGTCACCGAGCAGAAGAACGGGCGCCACATCCTGGACAGCGACCTGACCCACAAGCGTGTGTGCGAAACCTTTGCCAATCTCTCGCGCATCTCTATCGTGCCCGGCTTTATCAGCCGCGACCGCGACACCCACGACATCACCAATCTGGGTCGTGGCGGCTCCGACTATACCGCCGCCATCATCGCCGCCTCGCTCGATGCCGACGTGCTGGAGATATGGACCGATGTCGACGGTTTTATGACCGCCGACCCGCGCGTCATCAAGAACGCCTATACCATCAGCGAGCTCAGCTACATCGAGGCAATGGAGCTCTGCAACTTCGGCGCCAAGGTTATCTATCCGCCCACAATCTACCCCGTTTGCGTCAAGAATATCCCTATCAAGGTCAAGAACACCTTCAACCCCGGAAACCCTGGCACCATCATCAAGCAGCAGATAGCCAATGACTTCAAGCCCATCAAGGGTATTTCGAGCATCAGTGGCACCACGCTTATCACTGTGGCGGGTCTGTCTATGGTTGGCGTCATCGGTGTCAACCAGCGCATCTTTACCGCACTGACCAACGGTGGCATCTCCGCGTTCATGGTTTCCCAGGCTTCATCCGAGAACTCCACCTCCATCGGTGTCCGCGACGCCGATGCCGAAGAGGCTGTCAACGTGTTGAACAGCGAGTTTGCCAAGGAGATAGAGACCGGAGCCATGTTTCCCATGCACGCTGAAGGCGGACTTGCCACGGTGGCCATCGTCGGCGAAAACATGCGCCATACGCCTGGCGTGGCGGGCAAACTGTTTGGCACGCTGGGACGTAGCGGTATCTCTGTCATCGCCTGTGCCCAGGGAGCCTCTGAGACCAATATCTCCTTTGTCATCCAAGGCAAATCTCTGCGCAAGGCGCTTAACGTCTTGCACGACTCGTTCTTCCTGTCCGACTATAAGGTGCTCAACCTCTTCATCTGCGGTATCGGCACCGTAGGCAGCATGCTCATCGAGCAGATACGCAGCCAGTATGAAGAACTCAAGGAGCACTCGCGCCTCAAGCTCAATGTCGTGGGAATAGCCTCGTCCAAGAATGCCATCTTCGACCGCGACGGACTGGATCTCAGCCACTACAAAGAGATGCTGCAACAGTCATCGCCAAGCAATATAGAACTGTTGAAGGAGAAGATATTGGGAATGAACATCTTCAATTCCGTGTTCGTCGACTGCACCGCAAGCAAGGATGTGGCACAGATTTACCAGACCCTGCTCGAGCACAACATCAATGTGGTTGCCGCCAACAAGATTGCGGCTTCGTCAGACTATCAGAGCTATATCCGACTGAAGAACACGGCGCTGGAGCGTGGCGTCATCTATCGCTTTGAGACCAATGTGGGAGCCGGACTGCCCATCATCGGCACCATCAATGACCTGCGCAACTCAGGCGACAAGATACTCAAGATTGAGGCGGTGCTCAGTGGCACGCTCAACTACATCTTCAACGAGCTGTCTGCCACCGTCCCATTCTCCGAGACCGTAAGATTGGCCAAGGAGAACGGCTATTCTGAGCCCGACCCCCGTATCGACCTCAGTGGCACCGACGTGATACGCAAGCTGGTCATCCTCACCCGCGAAGCCGGCTATCAGATAGAGCAGGCCGACGTAGAGAAGCATCTCTTTATCCCCCAGCAGATGTTTGAGGGCAGTACCGATGATTTCTGGGCCAAGCTGCCCTCTTTGGACAAGCAGTTTGAAGCCAAGCGTCAGCAACTGGAAGCCGAGGGGAAGCATTGGCGCTTCGTGGCAGAGATGGAGAACGGTGCGGCCAAAGTCTCTCTCAAAGAGGTGGCCAAGGGGCATCCCTTCTACAATCTGCAGGGCTCCAACAATATCGTGATGCTTACCACCGAGCGTTACAAGGAGTTCCCCATGCTGATACAGGGCTATGGAGCCGGCGCCGGGGTCACCGCAGCCGGAGTCTTTGCCAACATCATGTCTATAGCCAACATCTGATTCGTAGTCACTATACGCTAAGAGGGTACAAAGCCAATCACTTTGTACCCTCTTAGCGTATATATATGTATGTGTCGATTACTCTGGACGCACATCCACCGCGTCGGCCATCAGGTGCATGGCGGTCTCGTCGATGCCCTGACTCTGCAGCAAGTTTATGTCGGCCTCAAACGAGGAGTAGATGCTACGGCTTGTACCCTTGTCGCGCCTGCCTGCCATTGTGAGATAGGCTCTAAACACCTCCACAGCTTCTGCCACTCGTCCCGTCAACCACAGACTGTACCCATAGTTCAGACGGTCATCGGCATTGTCAGGACATTTGGCACATAGCTTCTCATACTCAGCCACAGCCTGCTCGCTGTTGCCCTGGTTCATCATGCCCCACAGCATCACACGCACCACATCCATGTTGTCGGGATTGTTGTAGTACAGTTTATGCAATGTCGGCATAGCCTCCTCCACCCTGCCCGACATCACCAAACACAGAGAGCGGTTAAGCAGATAGTTCACATTGTCCTCATGGATGCATGCCAGACGGTCATAGCAACTCAGTGCTGCCAGATAGTCCTTGCGGTCCAGACGACTATGGGCAGCGCCACGCAGCACATACTCATTGTCGGGATATTCGGCCACCATCACATCATACATCGTCGCAGCCGTAGTCTTGTCGCCATGCTGCCACAGGTAGTGGGCGACAAACAGACGGTCAGACAGTCTCAATGGCATTGGCACTGCTGCAAGCAGAGTCAGCACTGTGGTGTGATAATGTTCGTCCTTGCGCGTGTCCATGCTATCCATAAAGCGCAAGGCGTCATAGCACATTTCCTTATAACCATCCGTGTCGCCGAAGAGACGGTCGTCGGCAACGAAGACATTGACCACATCAGGCCGCTGACGCATCCTGAAACAATCGACGAAGTTGTCCTTCATCGCATACAACTGATGGAAACGGAAAAGGTCATGGAGATAATTGCGGCGGATAAACGAGGCCGATGTCATGTCTTCAGCAGCCATCGGCATGACGCCGCCCTTGTTTTCAATCATTGCCTTGCGCAGATTAGCGGGCAATTGGGTCATCATCTTGGAAAACAAGATGACAAAAGAGTATTTGTCGTTGTCGCAGAAAGGAAGTGCAGAGAGCATGCTCTTTATCACCTCATGGGCATCTTCCGGTTCTGCGCTTCCCGAGTCTACAGATGGGTTGTCCCAGAAGAACGGCTCAAACCAGTGGCTTAACTTGGAGAAGAAGCTATAGCGCTTGGCTTGACAGAAACCGCCATAATAGATATCCCGCCCTTTGGCTGCCATCTCTTTCATTCGGTTCATGACCGTCTCCACTTCACTCATCATATTTTCCGAATCCTCCGGATGCAGGATGTCATGAAGGTCAGACGATTGGGTGATATCCTTAGAGAGTTGGGCGAAATCCATATTCCCCTGCTTGAGCAGCGTAGGCATGATATCGCGCTTGATACACTCATCATCATACAGGGCATTGACGCTGGTCATGAGCTGTATCTGCATTTCTTTGAGATGCTCCACGCCTTTGTCGTGTTCTACTATCATATCCACCGTGCGCTTCTGGCCTTCCACCATCAGCGTCTGGTTGCCATCGAGCGACAAGGCCCAGCCCACCAGTGCCCGTTGGCGCACGCTTTCTGCCACATCAGCCACATAGACCGCCGCCAGCACCTCCAGTTTCTTCAGGTCGAAGACGTTGACGCAGGCCAGCATGATGGCCCCCACTATCCATTGGGCATCCACCGTATCGATGGCGGGCGAGGTGAGCAGCATCCTGTAGAACGACGCGTCGGCATCATTCCACTGGTTGGACAGCAGGATATGGTCAAACAGGCGCTCCATATACGCATCGTGCGCCTGCAGCAACTGCCGCCGATGTTCTTCCCGACTCTCGGGCGCCTCGAGCGAGAGCATGGCCATATCAGCCACATGGTCTTCCAACCGCTGCCTGATAGCGTCAGGGTCGAAATCAATGCGACTGGACGCCAGCCGATAGGCGGCGTCATGATAGGAAGGATTGTCTTTTTTCTTGAGTTCTACCTGTATGTTCTGGATTAGCCTATAGGTTTTGCCAATCATTTCGTCATACAAGTCATTGCGACGCTCGTCGGTATATCCACGACGCATGAAGTCGAGCATCAGGTCATAGTTGCGGCGTATGTCATCGACATCACCCGAAAAGGCGTACAATGCCTGTTGTTCTATCAACTTTGACAGGCGGGTCAATGTGTTTGAGAGCCGCCGATGAGCGTTGAAATCTTTCAGTATTGTCTGTATGGCGTTATCCATAGCCACTGTGTCTTAGAGTGATTGCTTATCGCTGCTTGGGCAGGGCGATGTGCGGGTAAGAGTACTTGGGCAGCCTGTCTATGGTCTTGCCATCGGTATGGCAGACCGCCTTCACCAGGTCGGCATAATGCTTTACACCATAGTGGTTGAGCGAATCACAGGCTCTGTTATATCCCTCGACAAACGCGGTGAGCTGCTTCACGCGCTTTTTGTCCTTCATCAGATGGGCACCTGTCACTACCACACCCAGATGTTCCTTCATTTTCCGGCTGTCTTCGATTACCGTGTGCTTGAACATCCTGGCTGTCGTGGCCTGTGGCTCTGTCAGCCACATGGCATCCATTTCGTTGTTTTTCAGCATATCCAGCCTTATGAGTACATCATTGATTTGCACCCTGAATACAGGTGCAGAGGTCTTGACACCGTCGAGGGCCTTGTCGGTGAGATAATCGGTTGCCGAGTAGCGGGTCATCGCCACCATCTTGTCGCCCAACTGCGCCGCCGTCTTGACACGCGCCGTGCGGTTGGCTATCAACTGCCAGTAGGCATCGGTAGGCCCCATCGTCAGAAGCCCCACCCCGTGCTTGGTCATATGCTCCACACGCTTCAGGTCGGTCACTGCCACCTCCACGCTTTTGCCTTTGAGCGCCGTGTCACAGTCTATCTGCGCATTACGCACCTTCAGCCTCAAGTCCACTTGCGTGCTGTCATACCAGTGTTTCTGTTTGGCCAGATACACAGGCATACAGTCGAGCGTAGGTAGCACCGCCACCTTGAGCGCAGCCGCTTCCTCTTGCGCCAATCGGGCTCTTTCTGCCCGGCTGAGTCTTACTTTCTCTTCATACGACTGGCCGCAAGCCGACAGCAAGACAATGACAGCAAGCAGGAATATTGGTTTATGTTTCATCTGTATTCACATATTTATTTATATGCAAAAGTAGCAATATTTTTTGATACAATAAAAAAACTTAGTACTTTTGTGGTAATCAATATACAAGACAATGGCCAAAGACAAGATAGCGTACGTCTGCTCGGAGTGCGGACAGGAATCGGCGAAATGGATAGGAAAATGTCCGAATTGCCACAAGTGGAACACGTTCAAAGAGATACGTATCTCAGCCGATACGGGCACCACTGCCGCCAAGTCGGCTGCGCAGACGCTCAATGCCCACCGCAGCGTGGGCGAGGGCCACAGCCATGCCCTGCGACTCCGCGACATCGCCGCCAAGGAAGACCCGCGCATCGACACCCACGACAGCGAGCTCAACCGTGTATTGGGTGGAGGCATTGTGCCCGGCAGCATCATCCTGTTGGGTGGCGAACCCGGCATAGGCAAGTCTACCCTCACCCTGCAGACCATCCTACGCATGAGCGATATGGATATACTCTACGTGTCTGGCGAGGAGAGCCCGCACCAAATCAAGATGCGCGCCGAGCGTATCGGCAAGGGCAACAGTGCCCTCGACCACATCAGCATACTCTGCGAGACGTCGCTCGAGAATATCTTCGCCTGCATCAAGGAGGTCAAGCCCCAGCTGGTCATCATCGACTCGATACAGACCATATCCACCGACGACGCCGAGTCAAGCCCTGGCAGTGTGACTCAGATACGTGAGTGCGCCTCTTCACTGTTGCGGTTTGCCAAGACCAGCAGTATACCGGTCATCCTCATCGGACACATCACCAAGGAGGGTTCGCTCGCCGGCCCCAAGACGCTGGAACACATCGTAGATGCTGTCATCCAGTTTGAGGGCGACCAGCACTATATGTACCGCATCCTGCGCGGCATCAAAAACCGCTTTGGCAGCACCTCCGAACTGGGCATCTACGAGATGGAGCAAGACGGTCTGCGTCTGGTGGGCAACCCTTCAGAACTGTTACTCACCGAGGACCACGCGGGGCTGTCAGGCATAGCCATCAGTGCAGCCATCGAGGGCGTACGCCCCTTCCTCCTGGAGACCCAGGCACTGGTTTCGTCGGCAGCCTATGGCACTCCCCAGCGCTCGGCCACGGGTTTCGACCAGCGCCGACTCAACATGCTGCTCGCCGTATTGGAGAAGCGGGTGGGATTCAAGCTCATGCAGAAAGACGTGTTTCTCAATATCGCCGGCGGACTGAGAGTCACTGACATGGCGATGGACCTCAGCGTGATTGCCGCCGTATTGTCCAGCAACGTAGACACCCCCATCGAGGCTGGATGGTGCATGTGTGGCGAGGTGGGGCTCAGCGGCGAAGTGCGTGCCGTCAACCGCATAGAGCAGCGCATCGCCGAAGCCGAGAAGTTGGGCTTTACCGACATCGTCATCCCCGCCCTCAATCTGAAGAGCGTCAACCCACACAAATACAATATCAAGCTCCATCCCGTGCGTAAGGTCGAAGAAGCCCTGCGCGTCCTTTTCGGATAGAGCCTTCACCTCCGACAACAGCAAGAGCACCTTGGGCATACCGTAATGGATAGCCCAAGGTGCTCTTGCTGTTTATACGCCTCTCCCGTTATTCTTCGTCGTAGACGGTATGGTCTTCGATGCCGGCATCGGCCAGAGCCTCGATGCGCTCACGACAGGTACCACACTTGCCACAGTGATGCTCGCCACCCTTGTAGCAGCTCCAGGTCTCGGCATAGTCTATGCCCAACGCCTTGCCGTGGCGGGCTATGTCGCTCTTGGTAATCCCGGTATAGGGAGCCAGCACCTCTATGCCGGGATAGGTTCCCAGCCGCGTAGCTTCAGACATGGCGCTGACAAACTCAGGTCTGCAGTCGGGGTAGATGGTGTGGTCGCCGCCGTGATTGGCCATCATCACATATTTCAGCCCGTTCGACTCAGCCACACCTGCCGCTATCGAGAGCATGATGCCATTGCGGAAGGGCACAACGGTCGATTTCATATTCTCTTCATCATAGTTGCCCTCGGGGATGGCCTCGGCGCCCTCCAGGAGCGAACTCTTGAAATACTGGTGCATAAATCCCAGATTGATTACGATATGCTTGATGCCCAAGCGCTCGCAGTGCATGGCGGCAAAGGGAATCTCACGCGCATTGTGATTGCTGCCATAATCAAACGAGATACCCAGCGCTATACGCTCCTTGTATTCATAGAGCATGGTGATGCTGTCCATGCCTCCACTTACTATCAAAACAGAATCTTTGTTCATATTGCTTATTGTTATCACCCTGCAAAATTAGACAATAAATGGTTAATACCATCGTTTTGTTCCCGATTATTTTTGGTTTCATCATCGAGGGCACTACTTTTTTGGCCCATCCGTATAAAATTATTAAGGTGTAATGACTTTATCATCAAAAAAAGCACTAACTTTGCATACAGATAATATAACCAATCATTAAAATACAAACGAAATGAAAATCGATCAATTCAACTTTGCCGGTAAGAAGGCAATTGTCCGTGTAGATTTCAACGTGCCACTGGACGAGAATGGCAACGTAACCGACGACACCCGTATCCGTGGTGCTCTGCCCACCTTGAAGAAGGTACTTGCCGATGGTGGTGCCCTCATCATGATGAGCCACATGGGCAAGCCCAAAGGCAAGGTTAAGCCCGAGCTTTCATTGGGTCAGATTGTAAAGAACGTAAGCGCCGCTCTCGGTGTTGAGGTTAAGTTTGCTCCCGACTGCGGTAACGCCAGCGAGGCTGCTGCTGCCCTCCAGCCCGGCGAGGCACTGTTGCTCGAGAACCTCCGTTTCTATCCCGAGGAGGAAGGCAAGCCTGTAGGCGTAGAGAAGGGTACACCTGAGTTTGACGAGGCCAAGAAGGAAATGAAGGTTCGCCAGAAGGAGTTCGCCAAGAAGCTCGCTTCTTACGCTGATGTATATGTTAACGACGCCTTTGGTACAGCTCACCGCAAGCATGCTTCTACCGCCGTTATCGCTGACTACTTCGACGCCAACAGCAAGATGCTGGGCTACCTCATGGAGAAAGAGGTAACAGCCATCGACAACGTGCTCAAGAACGCCCAGCACCCCTTCACCGCCATCATCGGTGGTTCTAAGGTAAGCTCTAAGCTCGGTGTTATCAAGAACCTGCTCGACAAGGTAGACAACCTCATCATCGGTGGTGGTATGGGTTATACCTTCATCAAGGCACAGGGTGGCCACATCGGCGAGTCTCTCCACGAGGACGACCTCATGCCCGAGGCACTCAATGTAATGGCTGCTGCCAAGGAGAAGGGTGTAAACCTGAGCCTCTCTGTAGCTACCGTTGCTGCCGACAGATTTGCCAACGACGCCAACCGCAAGGTGGTAGACATCTTCAACATCCCCGACGGATGGGAGGGTATGGACGCCTCTGAGGAGAGTCTGGAGCACTGGAAGAAGATTATCCTCGAGTCTAAGACCATCCTGTGGAACGGTCCTGTAGGCGTATTCGAGATGGAGAACTTCGCTCACGGTACTGGCGAGATTGCTAAGTATGTTGCTCAGGCTACCCAGGAGAATGGCGCATTCTCACTCGTAGGTGGCGGTGACTCTGTTGCAGCTGTCAACAAGTTCGGCCTGGCCGACAAGGTATCTTACGTATCTACCGGTGGTGGAGCTATGCTCGAGGCCATCGAGGGTAAGGTGCTCCCCGGCGTAGCTGCTATCGAGGGCTAAACCAGCATATCCTATATCATTAGTATCATATCAGGCGGAAGGGTCGCAGAGTGACCTTTCCGCCTTTTCTTTATCCCTGCAGTCTGCCCCGCTCCACCTCTGATTACCCCTACATCGCAGGCAGCCATCCATGTCATTGTTTCTCATGTCTTTGCCGCCGTGGCAACCACGGTTGGCGACGCGTATCTTACGGCACGCGCTTCCGCACCGCTTGATACGAATATCCGTTTCAAACAACGCGCGCTTGCACACCAATCGTTACGAGCCGCCCGCGAGGGTCAGGAGAGTTGGGATGGTGGTCACAGAGATTAACGAATATACTCGCGGAGAAAAGTAGAGGTAGTCACATTTTTACTGGAGGTCATCATAATTTTACTGGAGGTCATCATAATTTTGCTGGAGGTCATCATAAATCTGCTGGAGGTCATCATAAATTTGCTGGAGGTCATCATAAATTTGCTGGAGGTCATCATAAATTTGCTGAAGGTCATCATAATTCTGCTGGAGATGGTCACAAATTTGGCGAGCGTGTGCTCGGGGGGTGTGAAGGTGGGTGCGGGGGTGCTGAAGGTGGGTGCGGAGGTGGTGAAAGTGGGTGCGGGGGTGGTGAAGATGGGCGCGGGGGTGATGAAGATGGGTACGGGGGTGGTGAAGGTGGGTGCGGAGATGGTGAAGGTGGGCGCGGCGGTGGTGAAGGTGGGGGCGGGGGTGGTGAAGATGGGTTTGAGGGTGCCAAGTGTTAATATTGTGTTAAAAACGGAAAATAATAGGGTGATGTCTTTGTACTTTGGAACTTTCAACATACCTTTGCAGTGTACTACTACAATGGTACACAGAAACACAATAAACTCGGTAACGATAAAACAACTGATATTAAGGATATGATACAAGTCAACAACATCAACTTCGCTTACCCTGGCACCAAGCACAAGGTATTCGAGCACTTCAGCCTCCAGCTGAAAGAGAACAACATCTACGGCCTCTTGGGCAAGAACGGCACGGGCAAGTCTACTCTGCTCTATCTCATCTGTGGCATGCTGCGCCCCTCCGAGGGTGAAGTGCTGGTAGACGGGAGCAACTCCTGTCTCCACCATCCCGAAATGCTGAGCAACATGTTTATCGTGCCCGAAGAGTACGACCTTCCCCACATCCGGCTGAGCCATTATGTCAAGGTCAATAGAGGGTTTTATCCCAACTTCTCACAAGAAGTACTGGACCAGTGTCTTGCTGAATTTGAGCTCAATGGCGACCCCAATCTCGGCCAGTTGTCCATGGGACAGAAGAAGAAGGTATATATGAGTTTTGCCCTTGCCACCGGCACGCGTCTGCTGCTGATGGACGAGCCTACCAATGGTCTGGACATCCCGTCCAAGAGTCTCTTCCGCCGTGTGATAGCCCGCCACATGACTCCCGACCGCACCCTCATCATCTCTACCCATCAGGTTCACGATGTAGAGTCGCTGCTCGACCACGTGGTCATACTCGACCATAGCGAGGTGCTGCTCGATGCCTCGATAAGCGACATCTGCCAGCACTACCGCTTTGAGCAGCGCCCCACCAACGCCGACGACAGCGACGTGGTCTATGCCGAACCCAACCTCCAGGGCTGCGCCGTGATAGCCCACCGCGAGGAGGGCATGGCAGAGACCCCCGTAGACCTCGAACTGCTGTTCGATGGTGCCATCAATCACAAACTATTCATCTGAGTTCTCCCCCACCATTATGACTACCCATAACTTCAGCCTCGACAGGCTATGTATGCTGCTCCGCTGGAACTGGACCAACAGCCGGCGCCAGACACTCCGCATCGGCATGATACTCTCTGCCTTCTTGGGCTTAACGTACACATTCATGCTAAGCCTCGTACAGCGCAGATACATCTACGCCAACGACATAAGCAGACTGCCCGACATGGTGGGCACGTTTGTCATCGCCATCGTGTTAAGAGTTCTTCCGCTAATCCTCTGCGCCATGGGCGCCCTCATCTTCAGCAACATGGAGACCAAACCCATGCGCGAGCACTACCTGATGCTGCCCGCCAGTCATGCAGAGAAATATGCCACACGCTTCATCCACATCACTCTCGGCGGCGTGCTCACATTTGCCGTCGCCCTGGTGGTGGGCGATGTCATTCAGTTTGCCCTCAGCTTTATCTTCCACCCCGGCATCCACCATTCGTGCCTGTGGGACATGATATGCTGCTTCATCACAGGCAGCGGCAACCAGCAGGTGGCAGACATGCTGCTCTTCCGAGGCAACATTGCTGCGATGACAATCGCCTACAGCGGACTGCTGTGGTTGCACTCCTACTGCACCTTGTGCGGCACCCTCTTGCGCCGCCACCCCACAGCCTGCGTGGCATTGAGTCTGATACTGCTCATCTTCGCCATCAATCCGGCAGACCAGCTCGGCATCCTTCCGACAGCCCGCAACACCCAGCCGACGGTCGGCGTGACAACTGCCGTGGCCGCAGTACTAATCGGGCTGAGCATAGCCAACTACGTAGGGTCCTACCGCATCTTCAAGCGTATGCAGATAATCTGCGACAAGTTTACCAATCTCTAATGAACAATATATGACAACATTCGCTCCCAAACGCATGGCGATGGTGATAATGAACGACATCGCCCAAACCCGAAACGAGCTCATCAAGATATTCACCGTGACGGTCATCGCCATGATCATACCCTTCATGCAGATGAGCAAACTGATAGACCTGCGCATGCACCATCTGCCCGACGACGCCACGGCGGAAGAGATGCTCACCTACGCCGGCAGCTTCGGCATCTGCTCGGTATTCCTGATGGTCGTGCTGGTCGGCGCCACATTCATCTTCCGTTCGTTCAGAACCAGAGCCACACGCATAGCATTTCTCATGCTGCCAGCGTCCAACGCCGAGAAGTACATGGCACGCATGGGCTATGTCACCCTCGGCATAATGCTCACTGCAGCGATGGCCATCGTGGTGGCCGACATCGCCCAGTATCTCATCAACCTGATAGTCTATCCCGGCTTCAGGCAGTCGTTTATAGTGATGGCTGCAAGCAGCGATTTCCAGCCGGCGATAACCATCAACACCGACCACTATACGCTCAAGAGCGAGGGCTGGGTGTTCTGGCTTGGCTTCGTCTGGGCTCATTCGTGCTGTCTGTTGGGTGGAGCCATATTCCGCAAGCACGCCCAGCCCATCATGTGCATCTTCTTCGTTGTCCTCCTGGGCATCGTGGCCTATATGATGGGTACGGCAGACCACTCCTACTATATCAGCCTACGCTGCATCAACACGGTGTTCCCCACCCTGTTTGTGTCACTGGCCATCTTCAACCACATCATGGCCTACCGCATATTCTGCCGGCTGCAGGTAGACTGCAACCGAATGACCAATCTCTAAAGACACAACGATTATGACATTCAACAACGACAAAGCCATATACATACAGATAGCCGAGCGTCTGAGCGACGAGATACTGGCCGACCAATATCACGAGGACGAGCGCATACCCAGTGTGCGCGAGTATGCCGTGCTGCTCGAGGTCAACACCAATACCGCCGTCAAGGCGTATGAGCTGCTCGCGGCAGAAGGCGTAATCTACAACAAGCGCGGGCTGGGCTACTTTGTCTCTCCCGGCGCCAAGGAGCAGATACAGAAGACCCGCAAACGCGAGTTCATGAAAGAGCGGCTGCCCGAAATGGCGCGACAGATGTCGCTGCTGGGCATCTCTCTCGACGAAGTAAGCGACGAGTTGGCCAGTCTGCTCAAACGCTAACCCCCTCAACCCTCAAAGACATTATGATGATACAACTCAAAGATGTAAACAAGACCTACCAGGGAGCCCAGCCGCTGCACGTGCTCAAGGGCATCGACCTCAATATCGAGCGGGGCGAATTTGTCTCCATCATGGGAGCCTCGGGCTCGGGCAAGTCCACCTTATTAAATATATTGGGCATCCTCGACAACTATGACTCGGGCGAATACTGGCTCGGCGGGGTGCTCATCAAGGACCTCAGCGAGACGCGTGCTGCCGAATACCGCAACCGCATGATAGGATTTATCTTCCAGTCGTTCAACCTCATCCCCTTCAAGACGGCGGTGGAAAACGTGGAGCTCCCACTGTTCTATCAGGGCGTGGGAAGACGCAAGCGCCACCAGTTGGCGATGGAGTATCTGGAGCGGTTGGGACTGAGTCAGTGGGCCAACCACTACCCCAACGAGCTGTCGGGCGGTCAGCGCCAGCGTGTGGCCATAGCCCGTGCGCTCATCACCAAACCGCAGATTATACTCGCCGACGAACCTACCGGCGCCCTCGACTCCAAGACCAGCGTGGAGGTAATGGACCTGCTCAAGGAGCTCCACGAGCGCGACGGCATGACCATCGTGGTCGTAACCCATGAGAGCGGCGTGGCCAACGAGACCGACAAGGTGATACACATCAAAGACGGCGTGATAGGCAGCATCGAAGATAACAGCGACCACCACCTGGTGGCCAAGGACTATGTGAAATAACCTGACAACAAGCATCATGCGCGAACTAATCAAGGAAATATGGAGCACCTCCAAGCGCAACCGGCTGCGCACAGCGCTCACCGGCTTTGCCGTAGCATGGGGCATATTCATGCTGATATTCCTGCTGGGCGCGGGCAACGGTCTCATCAACGCCCAGATGGAGCGGAGCGAGAAGTATATCACCAACTCGATGGTGGTGATGCCCGGCTACACATCGAAGGCGTACAAAGGTCTGAAGGAGGGACGGGAAATAACCCTCAACGACAGAGACCTGGCGATTACCGGCGACAACTATGCCCAGCATGTAGACCACGTGGGCGGCGTGCTGAGCCAGTACGGTGTCACCGTAGCCTACGGCGAGAACTATGTGGCGACCCAGAATCTCGTCGGCATCTACCCCACCCACGTGAACATCAACAAGACCGAGATGCTGGCTGGCAGATTTATCAACGAGCCCGACTTCAGAGAGCGCCGCAAGGTGGTGGTGCTCTCACGCAGTCAGGCCAAGGAGCTCTGTCATGACTATCGGTCGCTCATCGACAAGAATGTCAACATCAATGGTCTGGCGTTCAAGGTAGTGGGCATCACCAAGGACGACGAGTCACGCAAGAACAACGAAATCTTCACCGCCTTCACTACCCTGAAAGCCATCTATGCCAAAGGCGACAATGTGGGCAACATCGAGTTCTCCATCAAGAACCTCAAGACCAAGGAGGACAACGAGAAGTTTGAGACCAACTACCGCGCCAGCACCAATCTGCGCCACCAGGCAGCCCCCGACGACGAGCAGGCCCTCTGGATGTGGAACCGCTATACCGACAGTCTAACCATGGCCCAGGGCATAGGCATGATACGCACTGCGCTATGGATAGTGGGCCTGTTTACGCTGCTGAGCGGCATCGTGGGCGTGAGCAACATCATGCTCATCACCGTCAAGGAGCGCACCCGCGAGTTTGGCATACGCAAGGCCATCGGAGCGCGCCCCAAGGACATACTGATGCTCATCATCGCCGAGAGCATCATCATCACCTCTGTCTTCGGCTACATCGGCATGCTCTGCGGCATACTGACCAATCTGTATATGGACGCCACCATGGGCCACATGGTGATGGACTCAGGCATATTCAGGGCCACGATGTTTGTAGACCCCACCGTGGGGCTCGACGTGTGCATCAAAGCCACCCTGACCATCATCATCGCCGGAACGATAGCCGGTCTGATACCCGCCATCAAGGCTTCGCGCATCAGGCCCATCGAGGCGCTGAGAGCCGAATAGACAACCGATTACACAACTCTACAAGACCAATATGCGATTAGACTTAGATACATACAAGGAGATACTCGACACCATCACGCGCAACAAGAGCCGCAGTCTGCTCACGGGCTTTGGCGTGTTCTGGGGAGTCTTCATGCTCATCGCGCTGAGCGGTGGCGGACAGGGGCTCAGGGAAATGCTGCAGAACAACTTCGCGGGATTTGCCACCAACGCCTCGGTCATCTGGGCACAGCCCACCACCAAGGCATACCGGGGCTTCAACAAGGGCAGGGAATGGAGCATGGACACCAAGGATATCGTAAGACTGCGCCACCAGGTGCCCGAGCTCGACGTGATAAGCCCCATGATTTTCGGCGGACGCCGCACCACTACCCGGGGCACCAACACCTTCAGCGCATCGACCATGGGCGTCACCCCCGACTATGCCCATGTGGCTGCACCCACACTCTACTATGGCCGCTATATCAATGACATCGACATGAAGCAGGAGCGCAAGGTGTGCGTGATAGGCAAGCAAATCTACAAGAACCTCTTTCCCGAAGGAGGTGACCCCTGCGGCAAGACAATACGCATCGACTCGACCTACTACCGCGTGGTGGGCGTCAACTACAGTTCCGGACATGCGGTAAACTTCGGCGGCAGTGCCGAAGAGACCATCACGATGCCCGAATCGGTGCTGCGCAAGGTCTACAACCGTGGTACCGCCGTAGACCTGATGGCTGTGACGGGCAAGAAGGGCGTGGTGATGAGCACCATAGCCGACCGCATGCGCACCACGCTGGCACGCGCCCACTCCATCTCGCCCGAAGACACCGAGGGCGTCACCGTATTCAATACCGAGGTGATGTACGCCATGCTGGAGAGCCTGTTCCAGGGCGTGAACTTCCTCATCTGGCTCGTGGGCATAGGCACCCTCGTCTCGGGTGCCATCGGTGTGAGCAACATCATGATGGTGACCGTCAAGGAGCGTACCGGCGAGATAGGCATACGCCGCGCCATAGGAGCCACACCCAAGATGATACTCTCGCAGATTATCGCCGAGAGCATCGTGCTCACCGCCGTGGCGGGCATGAGCGGCATACTCTTCGGCGTGGGCATACTGCAGCTCGTGGAGATGGCTTGCACCACCGACGGCATGGTGATGGCCCACTTCCAGATAGACTTCTGGACAGCCATCCTCTCTACCATGGTGGTATGTGCCCTCGGCGCGCTGGCGGGTCTGGCTCCGGCATGGAGAGCCATGAGCATCAAGCCCGTAGACGCCATGCGCGAGAACTAAAAGCATCACAACAACGTAAACAATAAAAGAAAGAACAAATATGAAAAAGTATTCCAAACTGATTGTGGCAGCGGTAATCATACTGGTGTTTATCGCTACCTTCGTGTTTCTCTATCAGAAATCACAACCCGCACCCATCGAGTATAGCGAGCTGACGCCTGTGACCACCGACATCATGAAGACCACAGTGATAACAGGCAAGATAGAGCCGCGCAACGAGGTAAACGTAAAGCCCCAGATAAGCGGCATCATCAGCGAAATCTACAAGGAAGCAGGCCAGTATGTGCAGGCCGGCGAGGTAATAGCGCGCGTGAAGGTGATACCCGATATGGGTCAGCTGAGCAGTGCCCAGTCGAGGGTAAGGCTGGCCGAGATTAACCAGAAGCAGGCGCAGGTGGACTACTCGCGTGAAGAGAGTCTCTACAAGCAGAAACTGGTGAGCGCCGACGAATACGACAAGATAAGACAGACGCTGCACCAGGCCAATGAGGAACTCAAGGCGGCACAGGACGCACTCGAGGTGGTGCGCGACGGCGTATCGCGCAGCAACGCCAAAGCCAGCTCGACGCTGATACGCTCTACCATCTCGGGAGTGATACTGGACATCCCCGTCAAGGTGGGCAACTCGGTAATCCTGGCCAACACCTTCAACGACGGAACGACCATAGCCACCGTGGCCAATATGAATGACCTCATCTTCAGAGGCAACATAGACGAGACCGAGGTGGGCAGTCTGGTAGACAACATGCCGATGAAGATAACGATAGGCGCGCTGCACGACCTGAGGTTTGACGCTACCCTCGAGTACATCTCGCCCAAAGCCACCGAGAACAACGGCGCCAACCAGTTTGAGGTAAAGGCTGCCGTGCACAGTATCAAGAACGGCAAGATACGCTCGGGCTACAGCGCCAATGCCGAGATAGTGCTGGCAGAAGCCAAGCACGTGGTGTCGATACCCGAGAGCGCCATAGAGTTCAGCGGCGACTCTACCTTCGTCTATCTCATCAAGGGCACAGGCAAGGACAAGACCTATGAGCGCCATGCCGTGGTGACCGGACTGAGCGACGGCGTGAACATCGAGGTAAAGAAGGGTCTCTCGCTCAAGGACAAGGTGCGCGGCCCACAGATTATAGCCGACGCAGCCGGCAACGACGAATGATAACCCATAAAAGACAACGAGTATGACGACAAGGATAATCATGGCAGTGGTCGCCGCCTGCATGGGCGTAGGCACTGCGCAAGCACAGCAGGCGTGGACGCTGCGCCAGTGTGTGGACTACGCCATAGCCCACAACATCAGCGTAAAGCAGATGCAGAACACGCGCGAGTTGCAGGCTCTGCAGCTGAATACCGACAAGAACAGCCGTCTGCCCGACCTCAACGGTTCGGCAGCCCAGAACTTCTCGTTCGGCCGCGGACTCACGGCGCAGAACACGTATGAGAACAAGAGTACATCGAGCACATCGTTTACGATAGGGTCGACCGTATCGCTCTTCGACGGCTTCCGCACACGCAACACCATCAAACTGAGCCAGCTCAATCTGGACGCTGCCGATGCCGACCTGGACAAGGCGCGCAACGACCTGAGCATGAATGTGGCAAAGGCTTACATCGAGGTGCTCAATGCCGCCGAGGCCATGACCGTGGCGCAGCGCCAGGTGTCTATCGACTCGATGCAGGTGGTAAGGATGCAGGGCTTTGTGGACAACGGCAAGGCAAGCGTGGCCCAGCTGGCTCAGCAGAAAGCCACGATGGCACAAAGCCAGTTCACGGTGACCACCGCCGCCAACAACTACCAGATGGCGCTGCTCTCACTGTCGCAGTTGCTGGAGCTGCCATCGCCCGAGGGTTTCTCCATCGTGCGTCCAGACATCGAGCGCATAACTCCCGCGCCAGGCAACATCGCCTCGCCCGAAGCCATCTTTGCCGAGGCTATGGCGGTGAAGCCCGAGGTCAGGGCACAGCAGACCCGCGTGGAGGGCGCCGACTACAACATACAGATAGCCAAGGCTGCGCGCTATCCCCAGCTCAACCTCAACGGCGGCTTGGGCAGCAACTACTACAAGACGAGCGGTTACGAGGCAGACGGATTTGCCAAGCAACTCAAAAACAACTTCAGCCAGTATGTAGGACTGAGTCTGAGCATCCCTATCTTCAACCGCTTTGCCACGCGCAACAACATACGCCGCAGCGAGATAAACCGCGACACCGAGCGGCTGAAGCTCGACGATGTGCGCAAGTCACTCTACAAAGAGATACAGCAGGTATACTACAACGCGCGTGCTGCCGAGAGCAAGTATGCCAGTAGCCGCGAAGCTGTGGCAAGCAACGAGGAAGCCTTCAAGCTGACCCAGGCAAAATATGAGAACGCCAAGGCCGGCATCACGGAGTTCAACGAGGCCAAGAACAATCTGCTCAGAGCGCAAAGCGAACAGATTCAGGCCCGCTATGAATACCTCTACCAGACCAGTCTGCTCAACTTCTACAGCGGTAAGGCACTCGATTTCTAATCTTTATCCCACCATCAGCATTATGCCTATCATCAACATCACATCACTCGACCACCCCGGAGTGGAAGTCTTCAGCAGCCTCACCGAGGCGCAGTTGCGGTCGGGGCGATACACCGACAAAGAGATATTCATCGCCGAGAGCCCCAAGGTAATCCATGTGGCGCTCAATGCGGGCTATCGCGCCACAGCCCTGCTCTGTGAGCGGCGCCACATCGACGGCGATGCAGCAGCAATCATCAGTCGCATCGGCGACGAGGTGCCTGTCTATACCGGCGACCGCGACCTGCTCGCATCGCTCACGGGCTATACGCTCACGCGGGGAGTGCTGTGCGCCATGGAGCGTCCGGCTCTGCCCACGATAGCCGACATCTGCCGCACGGCACATCGCATCGCGGTCATCCACGGCGTGGTCGACACCACCAATATCGGCGCCATCTTCAGGTCGGCAGCGGCGTTGGACATCGACGCCATCGCGCTCACCACCGACTCGTGTGACCCGCTCAACCGCCGCTCGGTGCGCGTGTCGATGGGTTCGGTGTTTCTCATCCCCTGGACTTGGATTGAGGGTAGCGTGCAACAGCTCAACGACTACGGGTTCAAGACCGCAGCGATGGCGCTCACCGACCGCTCGATAAGCATCGACGACCCGAGATTGCCCGAGGTGGAGCGGCTGGCCATCGTACTGGGCACCGAGGGCGACGGACTCCCCCACACCACCATCGAAGATGCCGACTACGTGGTACGCATCCCGATGTCGCACCAGGTGGACTCGCTCAACGTGGCTGCCGCCTCGGCTGTGGCGTTCTGGGAGTTAAGAAAACGGTAACGGCGATAGTTTTCTGGGCATTTGTTGCACATTTACGGGGTAAATGTGTAACTTTGCAAACAGATAAACGTTAGATGATTATGACAATAAACGACAAGACAGGACTGGTATTGGAAGGAGGCGGCATGCGCGGCGTGTTTACCAGTGGTGTGCTCGACGCCTTCATGGTGCATCAACTCTATTTCCCTTATGCGGTGGCGGTCTCGGCTGGTGCCTGCAACGGCATGTCTTACTTCAGCCGCCAACTGCGTCGTGCGCGCATATCCAATATCGACTTTCTTGCCCGTTACCACTATGTAGGGCTGCGTCATCTGCTCACCCAGGGTTGCATCTTCGACCGCAAGCTACTCTATGATGCCTTCCCCAACGAGCTGATACCCTTCGACTTTGATACATACTTCCAGCACTCGGCCAACTTTGAGATGGTCACCACCAACTGTCTGACTGGGCGCGCCATGTATCTCACCGAAGACCACGACCGCCAACGTGCGCTCGACATCGTGATGGCGTCGAGCAGCCTGCCCTATGTGAGCAAGATGGTCACCGTCGACGGCATCCCCATGCTCGATGGCGGCATCGTCGACAGCATCCCCCTGCGCCGCGCCCAGGAACGCGGGTATGAGAACAACGTACTGATACTCACCCGCAACCGTGGCTACCGCAAGAAGGGTCGTGACCACAAGATTCCCCATTTAATCTACAAGAACTACCCTCGTCTGCGCGTAGCCCTAAGCCGCCGCATAGAGGTGTATAATGAGCAGCTGGCATACGTGGAGCAGCTCGAAGATGCAGGCCAGGTGGTCTGCATCCGCCCCGAGCGCCCCTTGGAGGTAGACCGCATAGAGAAAGACACCAACAAGTTGGAAGCCCTATACGAAGAAGGCTACGCCTTAGGCGATAAGTTCTGCAAGGAGATGAAGCCCCTCCCCAACCCTCCCCAAGGGGCGGGAGTTCAATCATGCTGTGGCTGAGCCTGTTCTGCATTAACACATTCCTGCTTGGGGAGAGCATTGAAATGGAGTTTGTAGTGGATGGTACGCACCCTTGGCAACTCTGTAGGAGTTGCGATTTCACAGCCCAGGGTTGAGGGGCGCAGCACCTCTACCCTGGGTGCAAATCACTACAAATCAATGCTACTCTGTAAGAGTTGCCACAATAGTGGGGACAGTTACCCAGGGTAGCGTGCTGCGCCCGCAACCCTGGGCTGGGAAAACGCAACTCCATTACCTTTCCGCTCCGCGCCGGTGACCTTCGGTTCAGAGTTGCTGCTGTTTGCGGAAACCCAACCAGAGCCACAACCCGGCTTTCCCCAAGGAGGGCACTGAAAAAGTCCCCTTTTTTTATGACCAAAACGGAAAATGCTTACGATTTGTAACTTCTCTTTCTGCAAATCACCTAAATAAGGCTAAAATAGACAGAAAATAAAGGGTAAAACAGCTATATCTCCGTCATCAACTTTCAATTTGATAGTGGGTTTTAGTTTTTCAGTGCCCTCCAAGGGGAGGGAGTCCCTTTCTACTGTGTTTGAGGCGGTTGTGTGGCGCTCTCTCCCCTTGGGGAGAGTTGGAGAGGGGCTTCGGAGGGGCTCCAGAGAGGCTTCGAGTCATCCTACACCTTATTATATATATACGCGCGCGAGGTCTCGGTGGTCACAGTAATGACCGCCTTAACTTTTGTTGGCACGAATGGCGGTGGCTGTTAACAGAATTTTGCGGGTTACGGTGCCTGCTTTTTTGGTAACGGCGATGAATGTGACTACCTTTGCATTGTCAAACGTTCCGGAGACGATGACAACAAGAGAACAAACACACAATGTCAAACTAACAAAAACAAATCATTATGTTGAAGTACAAATTGTATAAGGACACCCGCTCCAATTCCCAGTTCAAGGGATGCTGGTATGCCCGTATCGCCAAGAGCGACATCATCACCACCCGCCAGCTTGTGGCACACATGGCCAAGCACGGAACCGCCTACTCCAAGGGTACTATGTGGGCTGTGATAACCGACATGATTACCTGCGTACATGAGCTTATCCTCAGAGGGCAGGCGGTCAAGATAGACGACCTCGCCATCTTCTCGATAGGCATCGTGAGCAAGCCCGCTCCCACTGCCAAGGAGTTTGACGCCCACACGAACATCGCTACCTTCAAGTTGCGTGCGCGTCCCACCGGCGAGTTCACCAAGGCACAGTTGATGCGCGTGGCCAACATCATGGAGGCTACCTACTACAAGCCTGTCGCTAAGACCACTGCAAACGACGGTAAATAGAAGGTGTAATCCCCTCGAGCCCTGCCCAGACAGTGGGCAGGGCGGTGGGGACATCGTCAAGACACACATCATCACTTAACCACTAATCACTAAAGAAAGGACAATCACTATGAAACAGGAAAAATGGAAGACCATTATACAGATAATCCTCTCGATGCTCACCGCACTTGCCACTACGCTCGGCGTCGCATCTTGTCTGTAGAGATAGCGTAAGGCTCAGCCTATAGAGAGCGAGCCAGCTCCTGCCCCGGCACCTCAACCACAGAGGTGCCGGGCTTTGCGGAACGCCAGAACAAACTGCCCATCGGTCGTCAGACCGAAATGAGTTGCAAACAAAACCAACCCCGACATGAACTGAAATCTGACGACCGATAAGCGTAGATAGCTATAGACCGTAGGGGAAGAAAAAAAGTTGGGGATGATGACGCTAATTACATCCTTTTGGTGTAATTTTGCATATTGTATCATTTATACCTATTATAATATATGCTGTCACGATTGAAATCACTCCATTTGGAGCGCTCGGTATTTGCGCCATTTATGGCCCTATCGTTGAACATCCTCCTGGTGTATCTCGCCTATAGCATAGCGCGTGTAGAATATCTCCTGGAGAATTACAGTTACTTTGCCCAGAGTGTGAGTGAAGGCCATCTGCCCCGCCTGCTCTGGGGTGGTGTGGTCTTTGATACTCCCGGTATCATGTACACCAACGCCCTGTATATCCTGCTGCTCATGCTGCCACTGCACTGGAAGGAGACCGCCGTCTACCAGCGCGTATGCCGTTGGGTGTTTGTGGTGGTCAACGGCCTGGCCATCATCGTAAACCTCGCCGACTCGGTGTATTTCCGCTACACCCTGCGCCGTACCTCTACCAGCGTGTTTGCTGAGTTTAAGGGCGAAGACAACATCGGCTCTATACTCGGTGTCGAACTGCTGCACCACTGGTATCTCGTGGTGCTGGGCGGACTGATGATCTATGGTCTGTGGAGGCTGTACAGCACTCCGCGTATAGACCGGAGGCAGACCAATAAGATAAGGTATTATCTGGTGATGACGGTGACCTTCGTCTTTGCCGCCGTGCTCTGCGTGAGCGGTATCAGAGGCGGTCTGCTCAACCACTGGTACAACTATATTCTGGCCATTTATACCGCCTATATAGCCGATATCGCCTGGCGCAAGAGCATGAAGGCGGTGGGCAGGGTAAGTCTGGCGCTGACTCTGGCGCTGCTCATCACCGCCCCCATCGGCGGCTGGCGTCATCGCGACATACGTCCGGTGGCTCTGGGCAATGCCAACGAGTACACCTATCGTCCCACCGAGGTGGCGCTGGTGCTGAACACCCCGTTCTCCATCATCCGCACCTATGGCAAGGCAGTCTTCACCGACCCCGGCTATTACGGAGACAAGCGAGAGCTCGACGCCATCTACTCGCCCCTGCATCTGCCCGACCACAAGGGTATGGCCAAGCGCAAGAACGTGGTGGTGATTATCATAGAGAGCTTCGGGCGAGAGTATATCGGTTCGCTGGCGCGTACCGCCCTCGGCGATGGTTATAAGGGCTATACCCCCTTTGTAGACTCGCTGGTGCAGCACAGTGCCACCTTCCGCTACTCCTACTGCAACGGTCGCAAGAGCATCGACGGCATGCCCTCGATACTCTCAAGCGTACCTATGTTTATCAAGCCCTTCATCCTCACGCCCCAGTCGCTCAACCATCTGAGCGGTCTTGCCGGCTATTTGGGCAAGAAGGGTTACTATTCGGCCTTCTTCCATGGCGCCCGCACCGGAAGTATGGGCTTCAACGGTTTCAGCAATGCCACCGGATTCAAGGGCTACTTCGGCCGAGAGGATTTCAACCAAGACAAGCGCTACGGTGGCGACAACGACTTTGACGGCTACTGGGCTATCTGGGACGAGCCGTTCATGCAGTATTATTCGACCAAGATGAGCGAGTTCAGCGAGCCCTTTGTCACCGCCCTCTTCACTGCGTCGAGCCATCACCCCTATCAGATACCCGACAAGTATAAGGAGAAATATCCCGAGGAAGGCATCGTGATACACAAGTGCATACGCTATACCGACAATGCGCTGCGCCGCTTCTTTGACACGTCGCGCAAGCAGCCCTGGTTCAAGAATACTATCTTTGTAATCACCTCGGACCACACCAATCTGAGCGACCACGCCGAGTTCTCTTCGGATATCGGCGGTTTCTGCTCGCCCATCATCATCTATGATCCCTCGGGCGACATCAAGCCCGGTATGCGCGACGCCATAGCCCAGCAGATAGACATCATGCCTACCATCCTGGGGTATCTGGGTTATGACGAGCCCTATGTGGGATTTGGCTGCGACCTCTTCCATACGCCCGCCAACGAGACTTGGGCCATCAACTATCTCAACGGCGTGTACCAGTACTGCAAGTATGGCTATGTGATGCAGTTTGACGGTCAGCGCGTGATAGGCATGTATCGCCTGGAAGACTACCTGATGCGTAACAACGAGGTGGGTCATGTGGCTGTGCAAGACAAGATGGAGCGCGAGTGTAAAGCCATCATCCAATCGTATATGGACCGCATGATAGGTGATAGACTCACTCCCTAACCCCATCAAACAGAAGATAATGTTATTTGTAAGAGACAAGGGCCGTATGTGCAACAATATCCTGCAGTATGGCCACGTATATGCCTGGGCACGAGAGCATCGGCGTCGTTCGGTGTCGATGCGGTTTGCCTACAAGTATCCCTACTTCCACATCTGCCACACCCGTTACCACAACTTCGTGGTATATGTGCTGGCTAAGCTGGCTGCCAAAATCGGTCTGCTGCCTGTGGCCACCTTTGGCCATGTGGGCGACAATCCCGAAGCCCAACGCCTGATGGACTCGTGCCACTGGCTGATGGTAGAGGGTTGGGAGGTGAGATACTACGACCTCTTCCTCAAGTACAAGCGGGAAATCAAGCAGCTCTTTGCCTTTGACAGCGCCATAGAATATCATGTAGACCACCTGCTTGCCAACACCCGTGAGGGCGATGTAATGCTGGGTGTACACATACGCCGTGGCGACTACCGCACCTGGCAGGGCGGACGCTACTACTTCGGTGATGACGTGTATATCAACTACATCAAGCGGTTTGCCGAGCAGCAGAAGGGTAGGGTGCGCGTCTTCATCTGCGGCAACGACCCCACGCTCGACCGCGACAAGTTCTGCCGCGAGCTCGAGGGTATGGACGTGTCGTTCCCCGATGGCAATCCCGGCGAAGACCTGTGTCTGCTGTCGCGTTGCCACTATCTCATAGGCGCTCCGAGCACCTTCTCGCTCACCGCGTCGATGTATCACGACACCCCGCTGTGCTGGATGATGGCTCCGCTGGGTGAGGGCGACGATGTGGAGTTTGATGTCTTTGATAACCTGTTCAGGCACATCATCTGAGATCAAGAAGGCGATCGCAAATCGGGCATGGAAAATCACGGAAACAGACGGCAGGCGGGCGATTTTAGTTAAAGATTGTCTTACGGATGACCATAATGCCCTCTTTGTAGATGAAATTAGACGAAAAAGCAGTATTTTTGCACGGATAATTAAACCATTGACGCAGAAAGACATCCTATGGTTGTCATAACGTCAATTATCTATAGGAGAAAACTATTAGTTTAGGATGAAGAGAGTAATCACGTTGCTTGTCTTGGCCGTTTGCCTGACACTAAGCGTCAGTGCCCAACGCATCAATCTCAAGACCAATGCCCTGTACTGGGCTGCCGAGACTCCGAATATAGGAATGGAGTTCAGAATGAATCGTCATCTCACCCTCAACATGGAGGCGATGACCAGTTTTATGAACATCAAGGACTACAAGGTCAAGGGCTATGCCTTCACGCCCGAAATGCGCTATTGGCTGAGTGCCCGTCCGCAAGCTGGCCATTTCATCGGTCTGATGGGAGTGGCTGCCGACTATGACCTGACCCACAAGCAGTGTCATCATGACGGTGACGCATTAGGCGTGGGTCTCACCTACGGCTACAGCTTTGTGTTGGGCAAGCGTTGGAGTCTCGAACTCACCGCCGGTGCCGGATTCCTGCATCGCAAGGAGAAATATTATAATGTGGAGAAGGGTCAGGCCGAGCCTGAAAAAGCGAATAATACCCGCTGGATGGCTGCGCCGCTCAAGGCAGGCGTCTCCTTTGTATACATTCTGAAGTAAGGATAACATCCCCATTATCAACAACAGACATTTCATAACAATTATGACTCGTACTACAAGTTTGCGGACGCTGGCGCAGCGTTGGTTGTCTGCACTCGTTCTGTCGTTGGCCCTCGTGACGGTGGCCTCAGCACAAGAGACGATACGTATCACCGGTAGGGTGGTATCGAAGTCGGACAAGGAACCCCTGATAGGCGTCAATATCACCGATGCCCATGTGAAGCGCGCCTATGCCGCCACCGATGTAGACGGCCGTTTCGCCTTCAACGTACACCTGGGCACTACTCTCAAGTTCAGTATGGTAGGTGCCAAGAGCGTGAATGTCAAGGTGAAGAACCATAAGTTTATGGAAGTCGAGATGGAAGAAGAGAACATCTCCCTGGGTGAGGTGGTGGTTGCCGCCAAAATCATCAAGGACAAGATAACGCCCGAGCCCACCGATATCGAGGTGAAGGGCAACTACTTCCACGTGAGAACCCGCGTGAGAGTGCCTCGCGAGATGTTCTCGCATGACACCCGACTCGTGGTGCAGCCCATCCTCAACGACGTTACCCGCGGTGAGCTGAAGCTGATGCGTCCGCTGGTCTATGACGCCAAGGGATATAACACCACCCAAGACCGCATGTATGGCTTCAATATGAACGACAGTGTAGCCGGCGACCCTCTGGCACGCCATGTCACCGTGAAGAGCAAGGCGATGAGAGAGAAGAACCGCACCAATGACATCATAGGCTATTCGGACTCCATCTATGTGGAGCATGTCAAGGACGAGTTCTCCTGCGATGTCTATATGGCTATCGAGAACTATAACCGCATACTCTACCGCGACACCACCATCATAGCCCGTGGCACGGTGAACCCCCTGCGCTGGCTTGACTATTCGTTTGCCGCCGGAGAGATGAACGACTCTGCCTACATCCCCAAGCCCGAGATGCAGCTGCGTGACAGCCGTGGCGAGGTCAATCTGAGATTCCCCATCGGCAAGAGCGTCTTTGACACCAATGACCCGCAGAACGCGGCAGAGGTGGAGAAGATGCGCCAGCAGATACAGCAGATAGCCGGCACCAAGGACGCCACGCTGCAAGCCCTCTCTATGGAAGGTACATCGTCGCCCGACGGCCGCTACAACTATAACCTCACCCTCGCCCAGCGTCGTATGGACTTTGCGGTCAACTATCTGCGCCAGCTGGTTCCCGAGGAACTGCGCCGCGATATGCAGTTCAAGTCCAAGGCTGCCGTGGCCCCCTGGAGCGATGTGGTCAAGCTAATGCGCGCCGACAGTCTCTATGACGAGGCTGCCCAGGTAGAGCAGATCGTCAAGCGCTATGGTAACATCGACCAGCAAGGTCGCGCCATCCGCAAGCTGCCCTTCTTCGGCCGTCTGCTTGAAGGCAAGTATCTGCCCCAGTTGCGCAAGGTAGGTTACGTGATGAACTACTCTATCTTCCGTCAGCTCACTCTCGAGGAGATAGCCGAGCTGTACGAGAAAGACTACAAGCAGCTGTCGCGCTTCGAGTTCTTCAAGCTCTACCGCAATGAGACCGACCGCAACAAGCGCGAGAAGATACTGCGCCAGTCGCTCGAGATGTATCCCTCGTTTATGGCTGCCGCCAACGACCTTGAGGCTCTGCTCATCAACCGTCAGGCCTCTGACCCCGACATCCTGCGCCGCTTTGTGGGACGCAGTGCGCCACAGGTGGTCAATACCAACCAGATGATAGCTCTGCTCAACGCCGGACTCTACAGTCAGGCTGACTCGGTGGCTGACTTCGTGGCCGACAACGAACAGTCGCATCTGCTCCTCGCCGTCAATGCTGTGCTCAACGGCCGCTATGAAGACAACTTCAACACCGTGGCCCAGACTGGCAAGCGCAACGAGCTCATCATGCTGCTTGCCATGAAGCGCAACAAGGAGGCTTCGGAACTCAGCAAGACTCTGCCCGAGGACGAAGCGCTGACCCACTATCTACGCGCCATCTGCCTGAACCGTCTCGATGACCCCGTTGATGCGTATAAGGCACTGAAAAAGGCACTGGAGATGGATCCCTCGCTGGAGAAGATAGCCCATGTCGATGGCGATGTGAACGACCTGCTGTTAGATAAGAAGAACCAACCAAACGAGCAATAACACCACTATGAACAAGATAAAGAGAATCAACATGCTGTGGCTCGCGCTGTGTGCCGTTGCCCTGACTGCCGCAGGTCAGGTGCCCGGCAGCGCACTCGACCATATGCTGCAGCGTCCCCGCGTAAGCAAAACGTATAAGGACAAGACACTCTTCGACCATCTGTTTGTCGATGCCGGCTTGGGCATAAGTGCCATGGGTCCCGGTGGTATCACCACCAATGGCTTGGGCGAACTGAATATCGGCGACTGGTTTACCCCCGAGCATGGAATGCGCCTCCATTTCGATGGCGGTATATTCAAGCCCGATGGCTTCAGAACCAAGTATGTGGGAGGTGGACTGGACTATCTGCTCAACCTCACCGCCCTGTCGCAGTATGGCAACGACTACCAGCCCCGCACCTTTGAGCTCTATGGCATCGCCGGACTGGGTTACCACTATTCACGCCAAGAGGGTGTCAGCGCCCGCGGACTCGATGTCCATATCGGTCTGCGCGGTCAGGCAGCCCTCTCTCCCTTTACCTATTTATATATGGAGCCCCGCGTCGCGATTATGGACGACGACGTGGCTCAGGGTGCAACCTGGCATGGCTACCGCCCCGTGGCTTCGCTTTCGGCTGGTTTGGGCTATCGTCTGCCCCAGCATCGCCTCAGTTATACCGAAGACAAGGGACATGTGGGCTGGGCTGACAATATCTTCATCGGTGTGATGGGCGGTCCTACTGCGCTGCTCAGCTCAGACCCCAGCAACTGGAGCGACTATGGCGGTCTGCGTCTTGCCGGTACTCTTGGCAAGTGGTTTGGCCACACCAATGGTCTGCGCCTCAATGTCAACGGCAGCTACTTCGACCAGAAATACCATAACAAGGTCAAGGCCATCGGCGCCGGACTTGACTATATGCTCAATATGCACAACGCCTTCGGTGGCTACAATCCCGACCGCAGGTTCTGGGTCAACGCCCTTGCTGGTGTGAGCTACAACTACACTTCGGTCTATCCTGGTATCCATGGTCATGCTTTCGGCTATGGCGGTGGTTTGCAGGCCAATGTCCGGTTGAGTCGCGATATCGACTTTGTCGTTGAGCCCCGTGTAGATTTCTATGGCAACAGCTACGCACCCTATGCCAACTCCTTCAATCAGCGCGATGTGATGGGCTCAGTGCTTGCCGGTCTCGTCTATACTTATCAAGACCGCCGTGCGCTGCGCGACGATGACACCTTCACTCAACAAGCCTGGCACGACCATATGTTTGTCGAGACTGGTATCGGACTCAATCTCCCCGTCATGGCCTCTTCCCTCAAGCATCCCGGCGATTATCTCCGTCCGTCGCTCTATGTGGCTGTGGGCAAGTGGTTCAGTCCGCTCCATGGTATGCGTCTGTGGGGTCAGCTGGCTCAGACCCAGTACGATGTCAACGACCGCAACCGTTACAAGCATGTCTCTGCGGGAGCCGACTATCTGCTCAACCTCACCAATGCGCTCTATGGCTATCGTGCCGACCGCAAGTTTGATGTCGTCGGCGGCTTGGGTGCCAATGTCCTTCGTCGTGAGGGCAAGACCAGTCTCTTCATGGGTCTCAATGCTTCGCTCCGCGCCACCTGGCGTCCCAACCGCTTGATGGGTTTCTTCATCGAGCCTCGTCTGCAGGGCTATGGCGACAACCTCCTGCCCAGTACACTCAGCTTTGCCAAATTCGACCTCATCGCCGGCATCCAGGCTGGCGTGCAGTTCAATCTCGATATGCCCGACAGCTACAAGAAGGCTGATGGCGACAACCGCCGCACCTCTATCATGATAGCTGGCGGCGTGACCAATCATCTCGGCGACCTGCGCACCGCCCGTGCCTACAGTCCCATCGGTCGACTGAGCTATACCCACTGGTATTCCAACACTTCGGCATGGCGTGCCAATCTCCAGGGCTACATCCAGCGCGCCATCCACAATAGTCGACTGGGACAGGTGGGTCTCGGTCTCGACTGGATGACCGACTTCACTGCCCAGACCTATGGCTACGACCCCGACCGTGTGCTCAGTTTCAATGGATTTGTGGGAGCCAATGCTGGAGTTGATTTCGGCGATGGACGTACCTGCTTCGCTCCTGATGTGCATGTGGGTACACAGATGTCGCTGCGCGTCTCCGACGCCGTGAGAGTGGTTGTCGAGCCCCAGTTGTCTTACCAGATGTCCAGCCGATGGAACAGCCAGAGTCAGCGCGTGATGCCTCAGCTGCTGCTGGGTCTCGACTACAGCATGAACCGGCATCAGAGCAAACGCGACAACCACGGCGCTCCCGCCCATAGCAATGTCGTGATGGCCGGACTGGGTGTCGGTACCTATTCGGGCTCGTTCCGCGAGGTGAGTCCTTACCGCAACAAGTTCACCTTCAATGCCGACTTGGGTTATGGTCGCTGGCTCGACCAGACCAATGGTGCCTATGTGCGCCTGAGCAACCTCACCGCCCAGCGCCGTGGCGAGCACAACCAGAGCATCCACTCTCTGCAGGCTGGATATATGCTCAACGTCAAGAGCGCCATCACTGGCGAGTCGACCGAGAACGATGTGTTCCAGCTTACCACCCTCCTCGGTGCTTCGATGAATGTCGCCACCCGTTCGGGTCATGGTCCCACCTACGCCCCCGGTCTCCAGGCAGCCGTCCAGGCTGGTGTGCGTGTCGCCCCACAGGTTGAGATATATCTCGAACCATCGGTGGCAGCCTTCGGCAAGACCATCGAGCGCTCCCACAACTCCTATCCCGTCGAGGCGATGGCCAAGTTGAGCCTCGGCACCAAGATTAGCTTCTGATAGATTATCATCCCCAATATAGACTCCGCAATACATCATCGTGTGTATTGCGGAGTTTGTGTTTATATCGATGAAAATTATTTCCCCGAAGGAGTTGTTTTGTCGGAATTAATTCGTAAATTTGCTGCGTCAGTGGTAGAAATGCTCTTGTTTGTCTACGCAACACAGGCATAAGAGGCTTCTTCGACTGGACACTGACTCCCGATTACAGGTAGTTACTCAATCATCCTAAAGATATCATTAACCATAGTGTTGCACATTAACTGATTTTCTAACCAAATGTACAAAGCGAACATGAAACACTTCCTGACCCTACTCATCGCTGTGCTTTCGCTGCTTCCTTCGACCATGAAGGCTGCCGGCAACAAGGTGATAACCTCTCTCGACCTCACCATCCCGGTGCCCCAAGCCTGAATGACTTTGCAGGAGGGCGAAGAACTCAAACTCACCGCCGCCAAGACCTCTTATGGCGACCTGGTCCAGCAGGGCATCGCCTCAATCATGAACATTATTTGGGAAGGCGAGTTTGACACCAAAGACCCTTCCCACCCCAAGTTTAAGGCCGGCTACTCCTACAGGGCATCAATCAAGGTGATGCTCGACACCAAGGGCCCTTACACCCTCAAGTACCAGATGCGCGACGGCGACTATTATTTAGACGACACCATGATTAAGATTACCGTCAACGGCGCCCCCGCCCGCGTGAATATCAGTGGCCCTTATTACCCCAGTTTCAGCGTTGTGTTCACCGTGCCTGGCGGCAAAGGCGGCAACCTGGAGAAGGAAAACCTGTTTGGAGATTACATCGCCAACAAGAAGAAAAGTCGTGCCAGCCATAACATTTATTCCACAGCGACGGCCGACGCCTGCTGTGGCTCCTTCCATCCCCACGATGTGGTCACCATTACCGAGACCCACGACCCTCTGCCTGAGTTTGAGGGCCCCAACCGTGTCTTCCTTACCAAGGTCATTGTAGACACTGGCGACGAGGCTGTCTACAAGGAGTTCGCCAGTGCACTGAGCCTGTATCAGTCTGGCTATTACAATCTCAAGGAGGTGTGGCTCAGCGACAAAGTCAATGCCGTGACGTTTATGCGCGTCCTCAACGAGGGTATGAAGAACCCTATTTGGCCCGATAGCTATTATTACCAAAGCCACAGCACCATGTTTCTTGCGGGCGATGCCACGCTGTGTGTGCCTGCCAAGCAGGGCGAAGCTGTAAAAGCGCTCATGGCGAAGCATGCCAAGTTTCCGCCCTACACCGTGAGAACCTATACGGGCAATGTGGCCGACGCCCAGAAGGCCGGACTCAAGGCTACCAAGAATCCATGCACCAAGCACAACTTTGTGTCGAGGTTATTCACCGCCGACCGTCGCATGCAGTATTACACCTGTACGCAAGCCCCTAAGGTGTATTATTCCTGCAGCATCTGCGGCCAGTGCGAGCGTAATCCCCATCACACCTTCATGTTCCTTAAGCCAGAAGACGAAAAGACTTACATTCCTGGCGTCCATTACTTCAAGGCCAACCTTGCCACCGACCAAGCCTATGTGGGCACCAATGCCGCTGGCGAGCATATCTACTGGCAGAGCTGTATATGGTGCGGCATGTCGTCCAACTATGAGCAGCGCCATCTTACCGAGAAGCATCGTCGTGCAGCAGGCTTTGGAGGCACGCTGCCCCTGTTCCGTAAGCACATGGAGGCCCAGCTGAATATGCGCGAAGACAATGCCAAACTGGCTACTACCCCTCAGCCCGATATGTTCACGCTGCCCGTCCGCAGCACCGTGAAGAAGAGCGTATGGGCAGAGGACGAGGTCAACCGTGCCCTCTGCGACAACCTCATTGACGAGCAACTCTTGGGCAACGACTATACCGTTACTGCCACACGCCAGCAGGTGGCATCGATAGCCCTGAGGCTCATCAAGGAGATGACCGAGAAGAACGCCGATGAAGGCAAGCTGAACCTCTTTGCCGACATCGCCGATGGCACTCCCGATATGTCGGCTCCCATGACACGTCAGGAGATGGCAACACTCATCTATCGTGCCATGCGCTATATTGAGCAGAACTCCAAGTATACCTATACCGACTACAACTCCAACCTCGCTGCCTATACCGACAGCCCTCAGCTCAAGGAGTGGGCAAAGGAGCCCATGGCGTTTATGGAGGCGCTGGAGCTTGTCGACCCCGTGACCAAGACCACCCTGGCGCCCAACGCCCCTTGCTCCATTGAGCTGGCGCTGGCTACGGCCGAACGTGCCACCCTGGCGCAGCATACTGGTTGGGCGCAGACGGTGTCGGATAGCGACAATGTAGCTTATATTACCACCTATTCGAGTCACGATGCCCTCTCCACGATGCCCCACAACACCGGTGTCACCAATTCTACATTAGGCTTCTACGAGCGAGTGTGGGTATATCGCATGAAGGGCTACAACGGCTCTACCGAGGTGAAAGACAAATATACTGGTCAGCACCTCTATTTCGAATCTAAGTATCTGCACCCCGTGCGCTGGCGCGGCTCCAGCTTCTCTAACACCAAACAAAAGGCGAAGAATGCCAGCACCAAATCTCAGAAGAAGACCCGTGGTTTGAAGAAAGGGTTGGGCGTGTTGAAGAGCATCCTGATGTAACCGCGTCACCGCCAATACTCACTAAAGATACAGCCGTCTTTGTCACAATGACAGAGACGGCTATTCTTTTGTCAACTGCCCATCAGTAGTCGTTGCTGCAAGGCAGTAATGTCATCTCTCAGGCCATCATCTTGCAGGAGGATGGAACCGGGTTTGAGATACGTCTTCTTGTTTACCTCCAGCATCAGTGAGTCATAGCCGAAGTCGCAGTCGGGAGTCTCCGAGTTGCTGTATGGGTAGTTTACGCCCACCTTGTACCCCTTGTCCATAAAATGGTTGACAGCCATATCTATAACTTCATGAGATGGCTTCGACCAGTCTTCGTTGTAGCCGATACAGATGTCTACATCGCTCAAGTCATCAGGGAATGAATGACAATCGAGAAGCAGCGCGCCTTCTTGCAGCGCCTGTCTGAGGCGGTCTTGATGCCAGTGCCACAGATTCAGGAGATGCTGTTCCAGGTCAGAGGGTATGTCACGCCTATAATCTTCAAACTCTTTGTAGACGATACCTTGCCCGATGCTTTCCATGGGGTCGTTCCAGAGTCTCTCGGCGTCAACGATAAATCGGGAGTAGGGAAAGCGCACAGTCCTAATGCGGCTATCCTGCAATCCGTGGAAGAGATAGTCCGTATGCCAGTCGGTCCACTTGATTACTACATTGTTCAGAAAATCGGCATCGATATTCCAGAAACTCTTTTCCGCGTCATACAGACCCTCCATAGAGGCGTGCGGCTCATTCAGTACAATGTGTTCGTACATCTTTGTCAGTTTTAATTGTTCTACAATTCGCATCCAAACTGGACCACCGTGGCTGACAGCTCGGTTGGCGTACCCAAAGGGTAACTCTGCAGATGCTATATCGATTGCAAAGTTACATAATAATATCCATTGCACAGCAAATAAATCGAAAAATTGTTGAAACTGCTTGTTTTGGCATCGTGAGCAATCCATTGACCAGCCGCCCGCAGGCATTTCGCACCTGCATCGTCTACCCATAAACTCATTATCGTAGAACGCATATTTCTGAGGCATACACATACCTGCTCCTGATGCGTCTATTTCTGATAATCAAACCATGAATTATGCGAATACATATCTGCAACCATTGTTTCAGCCTTTTAATCGGCTATTTCGTGTCGCCATTTGTGCCCAGAATGGCCCGTTCTGATGAAATTTGTCATGCGCGCGTCAATTTCTTTGCCGATTTCAGCCGCAATATAGAAAATATCACTATCTTTGTCGTCGGCGTTTGCCGTCCGTAGGCTATTGACAGTAAACATATATGCCTTACGGTGGTTTCCGCCGACATCATAATCGTCTACCACCTATATTTACATCGACTAAACAGGAATTGATACATGAAGACTATTACCGTTTTTCTTGCCTCGAGCAATGAGTTGAATTACGACCGCAATAGTTTCCAGGCTTTGATAGCCAAACTTGACGACATATACGAGCCACGGGGTATCCGCATCAAATGCCGCAGATGGGAGGACTTCCCCGCTTATTGCACAGGTGAAAGGACGCAGGATGTCTACAATAAGACCGTACGCTCCTGCGATATGTGCATCTGTATGTTCCATAAAGAGGCTGGACAGTATACCATCGAGGAGTTTGAACAAGCTCTGGATGAATACAGAACCAATCACAGTCATCCCAAGACCTTCGTTTATATACGCGCTCTTGTAGAGGGCGAGGTCGAGACTGACGAACTCAAGGCGTTCAAGGACCAACTCTTCAAGAGCATTGGCCATTATTGGTGCAACTATGCCTGTGATGACAGCATGAATCTCCATTTTGTCATGCAACTTGAGCGACTCATACCTGACATGGGGCTGTCTGCAGGCGACAGCAGCCAGTTGAAGGTGGAAGAGGGTAATGTCACGCTGCAGGGCATCAAGATAGCCGACTATACCAATCTGCCTTTTGCGGCAGCCAATCATGAGTACTGCAGTCTGAAGGAGAAATACGCCCAGCTCGACAAAGACATCACCCAACTGCGTGCTTTGGGAATAGACGATACGCACGACCTGCTCAGAGAGAAGGTCATAGACCGGCAGAAATGCCATGAGCAGATGATGAACATGGAGAAGCAGTTGCTGGATATGGCTCTTCTGGTCAACAAGGCGATAAGCAGCCATAGCCCCATGAGCGAGCGCAAGCGTCTTGCTATCGGAATGTTTGAACAAGGCAACATCAAGGGCGTCATCAATGTCCTCAACGAGGAAGACATGGCCTCTGAAGCCAAACAGGCAGAGCTGGAGATAGCCCGCGGCCGTCAACTGGTGGAGAGCGGCAATGAGCTGATAGCCAAAGGCATACAGGTCATCCAAGCCCAGGTCGAAGACCACATCCTGCGAGCCAAAGCCTTGATGCTGGACTTTGACAATAGCGACAGATTCTCACTCGCCTGCAATGCCTACGAGCGGGCTGTCGAGCTGACGCGAAACCATTTGTCACAGGCAGAGCTTGCTGACCGGTTGAATGATTATTACTGTTTCTTGCATGAGAATAATCAATACACCAAGTGCGAAGCATATATCGAAGTGAGTGTGTCTATCAGAGCAGATTTGTGTCGCGAGGACCCCGAGACATACGAGCCGGACTTGGCTGCTTCATATAACAATCTGGCTAATCTATATAGTGATACCCAGCGGTTCCAGGAAAGCGAAGCGATGTACAAGTTGGCATTGGCTATACGTGAACGCTTGGCAAAGGCGAATCCGCAGGCATACGAGCCGGACTTGGCAATCTCATATAACAACTTGGCTATCCTGTATAGCGATATTCAGCGGCTCCAAGAAAGCGAAGCGATGTACAAGTTGGCAATAGCTATACGCGAACGCTTGGCAAAGGCAAATCAGCAGGCATACGAGCCGGACCTGTCAGGTTCGTATTACAACCTGGGTAATTTATATTATGCTACCCAACGGTTCCAGGAAAGCGAAGCGATGTACAAGTCGGCAATAGCTATACGTGAACGCTTGGCAAAGGCAAATCCGCAGGCATACGAGCCGGACTTGGCAGCTTCATATAACAACTTGGCTATTGTGTATTACTGTACTGAACGGATTCAAGAATGTGAAGAGCTGTTCAAGGCGACAATAGCTATACGTGAACACTTGGCAGAGGGAGCTCCACAGGAATATGGGCCAGCCTTGGCACAAGCATATAGCAACTTGGCAATTCTGTACAATGAAACCCAGCGGTATGCGGAAAGCGAAGCGATGGCTAACACAGCAGCGGCAATACGTGAACGCTTGGGTATAGAATAGCCACGCGGCATCACAACTTTGGAAGTAAGTGTCTGCAAACCATTAAGTGGCTATTATCCGTTTTGCGTCACGCTGTATAGGGTGGCGCAAATGGTATATATCCTGCGGCAGTCACCAAGTATGGCCAAAGACAAAGCCCGAAGTCTGGTCTTGCCGGTCTTCGGGCTGTTTGTATCTTCGCGTTGTAGTTTAACGTGAGTTCGACGAATTAGAATAAGGTCAATTGTCTATCTATAGTCCTTT
>ENA-OVGE01000065-OVGE01000065.1-human-gut-metagenome-genome-assembly--contig:-NODE-65-length-100320-cov-29.874493_pt1 | contig 100320 bp, 75 predicted proteins | sample MGYA00237769_ERZ505417 | MGnify/ENA primary metagenome ERZ505417 (study PRJEB26158, sample SAMN06016403) | human gut metagenome | biome: human gut; feature: ankylosing spondylitis patient; material... | reverse complement strand
AAGTGCATCTCATAATTCTTACTTTTTTGTTCGGTGCAAAATTAAACTATGAGAGTTGCATGGCAAAACCAAAACTTACGCAGAATGGAGAAGATTGAACCGCCACCGTTAAAAATGCTTATTAGGGCGTTTCCATTGGGTAATGATTTGAAAGCGTTTCTACTTCTCTAATCTGCTTTTTCCTCATTTCCTTGTCACTGCCAACTAAAGCCAACGACTGCCACAACCACTTGAAACTCAAACCAAATGCTCTATTTTGCTATTTTTCGCCTTTTTAGGCGTTCTTTTTAGGTAAAAACCGCGGCCATCGTCGCGTTTTCTGCCATTCCAAGCAGTTAGTTTTGAGACCATTTGCACATCGCCCGCTTACGCAAAAGTCGCGCAACTCTTGTCTCGACGACCTGCGACATTGGCGCAAATTTGTCGCAGACATCCTCCGTCTTTTTTGCCGATAGTCTTTCACTTCTTCGCCGCACCCTCCGTCTTCTCCGCCACATCCTCCATCTTGCCGCTGCCCCCATTCAGCTTCTCCGCCGCTCCGGCTGTCTTGCTCGCCATTCTGACCTTCCTGTCCGCCACCGCGCCAATCTTGCCCGCTACCACCTATATGTTGATTTCAGGGCATGAAATAATGATTGCAAAGCATGATTTCCTTATTTCGTGCCCCGAAACGACTATTTCGCGCCTTGCAATTATCCTCAAGAGGGCTGCGGGCGCAATGGCGCTGGTGTCGGTGCAAGGCGTCGTGTACGCGGGCGATAGAGTAATTACTATTAATAGAATATAGTTAAACATATTTAATTTCGCCGTCATCCCTCCGCATCTCTTTTCCCCTCTGCAGCATGGCCGAGATGGCTCTGGCTGCCAGCCTTTGACTCCCGCCCGCATCTCGGGCGTGGTTGTTGGTGGTGAAAGTATAAGTATTTGTAATACAATATGAAGCACGTTACGCAGAATGTGCGCTCTGCCAATCGTCAAGTAGCTGCGCCCGTCTTGCCGACCATCACGCTTGGCATCAAAGTCATCTCTGCGCCCGCCGCGCGCGTGTTTATGATTGTTAACAATCACCGCGCTTGATGTGTTAATTGTTGCAAATGCCCCCAGAGCCATCTCTGCTCCTTTTTTCCATCCCTTCTGTCGTTACATCTCCTTTGCAGGGCGATTAAAAAAACACTAAATGCACGTCTGAAATTCATCACGACCTTGGTGGAATTGTGTGCTGTGTACGCACACAGCGATTCCGACCACACAATTTTGCGTTAAAAGCGAAAAAAAGTTCATGAAAATTTGCACGGGAATTATATTTTTTGTTAAATTTGCGGCCATAAAACCAACGTATGCTAAACTCGGACGCGTCCAGGACCAGCCCAACGCAATAAAACCTCATTATAAAAAATTGAAGAATTAGCACTAAACGTCTATTCTTATATGTCTAACTTAAAATAATAATGTTCAACGCTATGAATGAAAAGCAATTGTTAAGATTGTGCTTTTCTGCAGCCTTGTGCATGGGTGCTCTGAGTGTCAGTGCCGCTTCTACGGAATCCACAGGCAGCTCCTACTCTGTACAGCAGGCTAATGTAAAGCAGGTTAGCGGACAGGTACTCGACGAGAACGGCGAGCCCATCATCGGAGCAACCGTTACCTTGAAGGGAACCAAGACCGCAGTGCCAACCGACGTAGATGGTAACTTCTCATTGAAGGCTCCAGCAGGTAGTAAACTTGTCATTACCTATCTGGGTTACTCCACCGTAGAAGTCAATGCCGGTGAAGGCATCAAAGTAACCATGAAGCCCGATACCGAGGTGCTGAATGAAGTTGTGGTAACAGCTCTGGGTATCAAGAAAGAAGCCAAATCACTTTCGTACAACGTACAGCAGCTTGGCGGAGATGCTGTAACAAAAGTACAGGATGCCAACTTCGTAAACTCACTCAATGGTAAGGTTTCCGGTGTGCAGTTCTCGCAGAGTTCTGCCGGTGCCGGTTCTGCCACCCGTGTCGTTATGCGTGGTATCAAGTCTATCAATGGTAACAACGGTGCCCTCTACGTAATCGACGGTGTGCCAATGCCCAACCTCCAGAGCTCACAGGAAAACACCATGTACGGCGGTGCCGGTTCTACTGGTGACTCTGCGGCCGACATCAACCCCAACGACATCGAGAGCATCTCTGTGCTGAGCGGTCCTTCTGCCGCAGCCCTCTATGGTTCGGATGCTTCCAATGGTGTAATCCTTATTACCACCAAGAAGGGTCAGAAGGGTCGTCTGGATGTAACCTATAGCGGTAGCTTCCAGTTCTCTCGTCCTTTTGTTACCCACAAGTTCCAGAACACCTACGGTACTTCTGCCGTCGGTTCGTTCGACAGCTGGGGCAGCAAGCTCGCCACTCCGTCAAGCTATGACCCCAACGATTTCTTCCAGACAGGTACCAATATCTCTAACAACGTATCTATCTCTACTGGTAGCGACAAGAACCAGACCTATCTCTCAATGGGTGCCACCAACTCTACAGGTCTTATCCACAACAACGACTTCGACCGCTACAACCTCAACTTCCGCAACACCGCCAAGTTCTGCGATGACAAGTTGACTCTGGACTTCAACTATACACTGTCCAACATCCGCGAGCAGAATATGATTACTCAGGGTCAGTACCACAACCCTCTCTATACTCTGTATCTCTTCCCCGCTGGTGGTGACTGGCAGGGCATGCAGTACTACAGCCGTCACGACCTGTCTCGCAACCTCGAGACCCAGTACTGGCCTTGGCTCGACCAGGGAGACCTGATGGAGAACCCTTACTGGATTGCCGAAAAGGAAAAGTTTGTGAACCACAAGGTGCGCAACATGATTACCGCATCGCTCAAGTGGGATGTCACCAGCTGGCTCTCTCTCACTGGCCGTGTGAAATATGATGTAAGCAACAACCGTTATGAGCAGAAGTTCAACGCCGGTACCAAACTGCAGTTTGCTTCAGATGCCGGTTACTACGCTCTGCGCAACCAGACCGCCAGCCAGCTCTACGCTGAGGCTTTTGCCACCATCAATAAATATTGGAACGACAACGAGTGGAGCCTTACCGGTGTGGTAGGTACCAACTATGACCGTCGCGACACCAAGGAAGAGAGCGCTTCTGGTAACCTCGCTACTGTTCCCAATAAGTTTACTCTCAACAATATCGACCCCTCTGACCCTAAGTTCAGAATGAACCAGACCTACAATGAGCGTCGTATCAAGCAGGCCGTTTACGGCAGCGCTCAGCTGGGTTACAAGAGCATGGCCTATCTCGACGTTACCGCCCGCAACGACTGGTCGTCAGCCCTCGCTCCTTTCAACAAGTCATACTTCTACTGGTCTGCTGGTATCTCTGGCATCTGGACCGATATCTTCCCCGTTATCAAGAGCAACAAGTGGCTCAACTATCTGAAGACTCGTCTCTCTTATTCAGAGGTTGGTAATGACCCATCGGACCCCTACCTGACCACCACTACTTATAGTATTGCTGCCAGCGGTCCTAACCTGACCACCTCTAAGAAGAACCCCAACCTCAAGGCCGAGCTTACCAAGTCTTGGGAGGCTGGTTTCGACTTCGTGCTGTTCCAGAACAAGCTCAAGGTCAATGCCACTCTCTACAAGTCTCGTACCTACAACCAGTTCTTCAACATCCAGCTTGACCCATCATCTGGTTACACCAACATGTGGGTAAATGGTGGTACTGTAGACAACAAGGGTATCGAGCTCTCTGCCCGTTTCAACCAGCCTCTTGGCCCTGTAAACTGGGAAACCTACCTTACTTGGACACTCAACCGCAATGAGGTCAAAGAGGTAAGCGCTGAATACACCGACCCCGCTACTGGCGAGAAATATTCTATGAAGGACGCCATGAACCTGGGTGGTTTCAACGGTACTCGCAATACCATCGTCAAGGGTGGTAACCTGACCGACATCTATGTACGTACACTGGCTACCGGTGAGCACGGCGAAATCGTCGTAGACCCACAGGACAAGTCTATCAAGGTTGACGCCAACAAGTATGTCAACGCCGGCCACGCCACTCCTAACTACAACCTCTCTTGGGGCAACAGCTTCAGCTGGAAGGGACTTAGCCTCGGCTTCCTGTTCAACTACCGTCAGGGTGGTGTAGTAGTGTCTCTGACCGAGTCACTGATGGATGCCTACGGTTCATCCAAGACCAGCGCCGACGCTCGTGATGCTGGCGGTCTCGTTATCAACGGTATCGGCGGTTACAACCCACAGGCCTACTATCAGACTGTGGCAAGTACCACTACCACCATCGCTTCACAGTATATCTACAGCGCTACCAATCTGCGCCTGCAGGAACTGAGCCTCGGCTACGACGTGCCTATCACCAAGTATGTGAAGTTTGTCAAAGGTCTGAACCTCTCGTTTGTAGCCCACAACCTGTGGATGATTTACTGCAAGGCTCCCTTCGATCCTGAACTGACTGCCTACAGCGGCACTTACAACCAGGGTATTGACTTCTTCATGCAGCCAAGCTCTCGCAACTTGGGATTCTCAGTAAAGGTTAAATTCTAAACTTAAAGGAGACAATCAATTATGAAATCATTATTAAAATATACATTGCTTGGTGTGCTGGCTCTCGGTGCTACGGGCTGTACAGACAATTTCACCGAGATCAACACCAATCCTTACGAGGCCACCGATGACGACCTGGACAAGGACAACCTCAAGGTAGGTTCCTTCTTCCAGCAGATGGTGCTCCGTATGGTTCCTTTTACCGCTTCCGGCCAGCAGGACGACTCTTACGCGTCTACCGGTTCTTACCAGCACTTCCAGGGCCTTTGCTCTGACTGGTATTCGGGCTATGTAGGTCCTACCGGTACATGGGCTAACGGTAACCACAACGGCAACTACTTCTTCACCGGCACTTGGGGTAACTCCATGTATAGCCAGAACTATACTCAGGTGATGACTCCTTGGGCTACCATCGTGAAGAATGCCACAGAGAGCAACACTCCCGAGGTGGCTGCACTCGCTACTGTAGTCAAGGTCTATGGTATGCACCGCGTGACCGACCAGTATGGTCCTATTCCCTACGTAAACTACAAGTCGGGAAGTACTGAGAACAAGTTCAACAGCCAGGAAGAGGTGTACAACCAGTTCTTCAAGGAGCTTGATGACGCCATTGACGTGTTGGCTCCCTATGCCGCTTCCGGCCAGAAGATACTTGCCAAGTTTGACTACATCTATCAGGGCGACGCTACCCGTTGGGCCAAGTTTGCCAACACCCTGCGTCTGCGCCTTGCCATGCGTGTGGTTTATGCCAACCCCACTCTGGCCAAGGAAGAGGCTGAGAAGAGTGTCAACTCTACCGTAGGTTTCCTCGAGGAAGCCAACGACCGCGCCATCGTTTCGGGTATCACCATCATGAACCCTCTCTACGAGCAGGCTTACAGCTGGAACGAGGAGCGCATGGGTGCCTCTATGGATGCCTATATGAACGGTTACAACGACCCTCGTCTGGCTGTTTACTTCAAGCCAGCTGCTGACGATGGCAAGTACCATGGCGTACGTCTGGGTATCAACATGTCGCAGGGCAACTCAGCCTACACTGGCGGCAAGATATCCAACTTCAACGTTACTTCAAGCTCTACCATTCCTTATATGAGCTGCTCTGAGAGCTTCTTCCTCCGTGCCGAAGGTGCACTGCGTGGATGGAACATGGGTGGTACAGCCCAGCATTTCTACGAGGCTGGTATCAAGGCTTCTATGAGCGAGTGGGGCATCACTGCCGATCCCACCAACTACATCAACAGCACTGACGAGCCTATTGCTTTCGTCGATAACACCGGCAATGGTGGCGATGCTGCCAAGCCCAGTACTATCTGTGTGAAGTGGGACGACGCTGCCAGCTTCGAGACCAATCTGGAGCGCATCATCACTCAGAAGTGGATTGCCAACTTCAGAATCTCTCCCGAGGGTTGGGCCGAGTTCCGTCGTACCGGTTATCCCAAGCTCTTCCCCACAACCCGCAACAGCAACGCTGGTACCATCGATACCAACCTGCAGATACGCCGTATGCCTTATCCTTCTACACTCTACGATAACAATCGTGAGGCTGTTGAGGCTGGTGTTGTCCTCCTTGGTGGTGGCGACAATGGCGGTACCAAGCTCTGGTGGGACAAGAACCCCAATCACTAATTTGTTCAATCAACTTAAAGAGTAGATAATTATTATGAAATTAAGAATATTTTTCAGTGCTTGCGCTATGGCTCTTATGGGAATCTCTCTCACCAGTTGTGATACCGACATCGAGAAGATTGACGTCCAGGACCCATACAAATATGACGCACAGTATTATAAGAATCTCCGTGACTTCCACAACTCCGACCACGAGATTTCGTATTGCTACTATTCTTCTTGGTCGTATTCGCAGTCGCCTAACTCGTATGGCCAGCGCTTCATCGGTCTGCCAGACAGTCTGGACATCATCAACCTCTGGGAAGACGTGGTAACCAAGGAGAAGTATCCTGTTGCCTATGCAGATATGAAGTACTGCCAGGAGGTGAGAGGACAGAAGTTTGTCATGCACGGCGATGCCTCTCACTACAACCATCAGTTCTGGTATCGTGACGAGAACCTCAACGTCGATGAGAGCCGCGTCATCAATCTCAAGGATATCGATGCCAGCGGTCTGAGCCGCGAAGAGGCTATCCGTGCCTATGCACGCTGGGCTGTCGATACCGTGGTTAAGTGCGAGCTCGATGGTGTAGACTTCGACTATGAAGGCTGGGGCAACCAGGATATGATCTGGGTTGCTGATGAGTGCAACAAGTACTTCGGTCCCGAAGGCAAGTGGCCTGAGAAGCTCTTCATCATCGACTTCTTCGGTGGCTCACCCAGTGGCTGCGACGACGTTACCGATTACTTCGTTCGCCAGGCTTACTCATGGCAGATAGGTTTCCAGACCGGCAACTCTGGCCGTCCTTACGAGAAGCTCGTGCTCTGTGAGAGTACAGGTGCCGAGGCTGCCAATGGCGGTAAGGATGGTGCAAAGGTACGCGAGTATGCTGCCTTTGAACCTGCATCAGGCCGTAAGGGTGGTTTTGGAGCCTTCTATATCGACTACAACTACCAGTCTACCTCTGGCATTCCTTACAAAGAGTTCCGTGAGGCTATCCAGATTCAGAACCCTGCTATTAAAAAGTAATTTTATAAACAAGTAGAAACGTTATGAAACTCAAAATAAATATCATTTCAGCAGCTTTGCTGATGATTGCAGGCAGCGTGTTTACCGCCTGTAACTCAGAGGGCGATGATTTCGAATGGGACAAGTCTGCCCTGTTCCTCTCTGGAACGGAGAACAACCCCATCGTGAAGTTTGTGGTTGAGGATACCCCCGCCAGCTATGCGGTGACCGTACAGTCTACCAAGAAGGTTGACAGCGATGTCAAGGTAGAGCTCGCCATCGACGCCTCTAAAGTGGATGAATACAATGCTGCCAACGGTAGCAACTATGTAGCTGCTCCCGAGGGTTCGGTAGAACTCGAGCAGAGCACAGTGACCATCTCTGCTGGTGCAGCCATCTCTTCGGCAGCCAACGTGAAGGTGCTGAGCACAGAAGAACTTGTCGAGGGACGCAACTATGTCATCCCTGTGACAATGAAGACCGTGAGCAATGGTGATGTGATACCTACATGCAAGACTATCTTCCTGCGTATAGCCCGCGTCATCAACTTCTACGCCATCGAGGCCGACTACGGAGCTTCTTCCAACTTCATCTTCGACCAGCCTGTTCATCTGAGCACCTTTACCTATGAGGTGAAGATTTATCCTCAGGGTCTTAACCGCAGAAACTATCCTCAGCGCTTCCTCGCTCTTGAGCAGAAAGACGAGTCCAAGTCACTCCTGCTGCGCTTCAACGAGGCCAACTCTGACAACAAGCTGCAGACCATCCTCGCCGGCAATAAACTTATGTCCAATACTCAGTTTGAGAACGGCAACTGGTATCTCCTCACATGGGTATACGATGGCACCAACATCTTCTTCTACGTCAACGGAACTCTCGACACCTCTGGCGCAGCCACTATCGATGGCATCGACTTCCAGCGTTATGAGATGGGTATGTCTTACCAGGGCTATAACATACAGCAGTTCTTCGCTCACCGCTTCTGCGAGTTGCGTATATGGAACCGCGCTTTGTCTACCACCGAAATCAACGCCAACATGTGTGGCGCCGACCCACAGAGCGAAGGTCTGGTAGCTTACTGGAAGTTCAACGAGGGTGAGGGTCACATCTTCAAGGATGCCTCTAACCACGGTATGGATATGGACTGGAGCAAGACCCAGCGTGCCGTCAGTGGCGACAACCTCACTGCTACTCCCGGTGCTGCCGACAAGATTAAGTGGGTTAAGGACGATATCAACAAGTGTGCACAGTAATTATAGGAGACTATGACTATGAAGATAAATATCAAATATGCCGCGCTCAGCCTTATGGCTGTAGCCGGCATTGCCACCGTGACTTCTTGCTCTGATGACGAGAGCTACGATGTATATGGCAGCAACAATAATTTTATTTACATTGCTCCCCAGGATTATTCCAAGGGCTTCAACTGTGAGGTGATGACCACTCCCGCAGGTGTATATGGCCAGGTGGGCGCTACAATGAAGGTACAGGTACAGCTCCCTACAAAGGATACTGTTAAGGTTTCTGCAGAGGTTAAGGCCACTCAAGACCTGGTAGATGCCTACAACAGCGAGCACGGAACCGACTACGTGCTGCCCTCACAGGACATTCTGAGCGGCATGAAGGTGCTGTCAACCTCAGGAGTCGGCGCCAACAAGAAGACATCTGCCGCTGGCGATGAAATCAAGGTCCAGCTCGACGCCTCCAAGATAGACCTGTTCCGCGTGGATGATGCAGAGAACGCTCCCACCTATGTGATTCCCGTTTCTCTGAAGTTTGATGGCGCCGAGGGTCCCGGTACCGACCGTCCTTTCGTCATCAGCCAGCAGCAGGGTATTGCCTACATCGTAGTCAAGACCAGCAAGGCCGATAACTTCAGCTCTATCTCGGGCAACACTGTCATCAAGAATACCATTTCCAAGACTCCAGCCGGGGTGTATGGCGGTATCTCTGCCGAGGTGAAGTTCAAGAACCTCATTGGCATCACTGGCGACATGCAGGGTACACTGGTAGCCGACAACAGTCTGGTGGCTACTTACAATGCCAAGTACAGCGCCAACTGTCAGGCTCTGCCTTCTAATATCTTGAATGCGCTCACCGTTACTCCTGCTACTGTGAGCGAGGGTGAGACAGAGACTGCTACTGGTATCAAGGTATCTGTCCCAGAGGATCTCACCAAGAACCTCGAAGGTTCTTACGTGCTGCCTTTGCGTCTGAAGACTACTTTCGCCAATGGCTCGAGCGTAGATGAAGACGACGTAGTCTATATCGTTGTCGAAGTTAAGACTCAGCTTGTCAACGACAGTCCTTCAAGCATCATTGGTACTATGGCCGATGCTTCTACCTTCACCGCTGTCGAGGCAGAGAACATGGATGTAGCCAAGTATGCCGATATGTTCGCTGGCGGTTGGAGCGCACGTTGGCCCTTCACCACTAAGGGTTCCAAGGCTTCGTTCGTAGTTGATATCAAGGACACCAAGGCCATCACCGGTTTTGGTTGCGATGGCTACGCTGTCAATAACTACACCGTATCGGTAAGTACCGACAAGACCACCTGGACCGAGCTGGGCAACTCTGCCGAGCATCAGGCCAAGCGCGACGATAACTGGAACAACATCTACGTGCTCTACGGTGGTGTCAACTGCCGCTATGTGAAGTTTGAGTTCAACCTCAACGCCGATGACTGGTCATGGGACTATGGCTGGGCCGGTATGTCTGGTCTCTTCCTCTACTTCCAGTAAATCCGAACATGGTATAAGATGGATTGCTGAACCGGCGTCCATCTTGTTACCCTATATATATAATAAGGTGCAGACCCGCAAGGGTTCTGCACCTTATTATATTATATATACCACCCAACCAGCAGCCCTCTATGGGCGCTTGAGTATCACTTTGCCTTTGTAGACTGTGTCGGCGGCGCTGTCGAGGTCGTCCAGCAGCTGCGCCTTGGCGGCGGGATAGGTGCCGCGGTGCAGGATGAGGGTGTTGGTCTGCTTGACGGTGCGCCCCTCTACGCTTACGGTCGATGTGAAGGAGCCTATCTCGTTGGTTATGCTTACCGGCTTGGGCGTAGCCTCTACCATACATCCCTCGGGCAGCGTCATCTCTATCGTTTCCACGTTCTTGAAGCCTTGGTCTATGTAGATTTCGTGCTTGCGGTCGCGCGCTATGTGGCTCGGGACAAAGTTGCTGTGCAGCGGGTTGATGGTGGCAAAGAGGCGGGCACGCGTGCTGGTGGCTATCTGCACCTGGTCGGCCTCGACCGAGGCAGAGATGAGGGGCAGGAGACCACGCCCGCCCTCGCCCTTGCGGTAGCCCATCCTCGCCACAGCCCGCTTTATGTTGCCAAAGGGCAGACTGTAAGCTCTCGCAGCCGCATTGATGCAGTCTTTCTCGCTCTTCTTGAGCCAGCCATAGAGCCTGGTGTAGCGATGACAGCTATAGCTGTCGATGATGTTTATGCTGCCGGTGCCGTCGGGGCGGAAAACGGTCTTCACCTTGGTAGTGCGCAGATTGAGTGTATCGGCATAGTCGGGCAGGATGACTCTGTGTCCGCCCTTGTCGCTTATCTCTACCGCCTCGTGTCCCGCTATGTCGTCGTGGGTATAGCCCAGAGGTATCTCTGGGTTGGTACACTCCATCCATATCACCCCTTTGGAGGTGGGCACCTTGAGGATGACGTGGTTGAGCTGCTGGAAGTTGGGCAGGTCGATGAGCCTGTCATACTTGGTGCTGATGAGCGTATAGGTCGAAGCCACGCCCGCTTCTGCCAACATGGCCTTCATCAGATTGGTCAGTGCCTTGCAGTCGCCGAAGCCTTTGCGCCACACAAACTCGGCAGCCAACGGGCGGTAGCCGCCTATACCCAGCTGGATGCTCACATAGCGGGTGTGGCGGCGCAGCAGGTTGTAGAGCACCCTCACCTTGTCCCAGTCGGTGGCACAGGTGTCGGTGAGCTCGTGCACCTTGGCCCGGGCGTCGTCGGGCAGCACGTCCATGCCCTGGCAGAGGCTGTTTATCCACAGTCCAAACTCTTCCCACGACTTCATGCTGCCTTGTGTGCCGTAATAATCAAGTCTTTCTGGCACGAAGAGCACTTTGGGAATCTGCCGCAGCAGCGGTTTGCTGAACTCCTCATAGACTATCTCTCCCTGGTTGGCGAGCGTGAAAGTCCAGCGTTTCTTCCCCTTGGGCGTGGTGCTCTCCACGGGCTTCATGTCGGTGTCCATAGCCACATAGCGCAGGTTCATCGATGCCGGGAAGTCTATCATGTAGGTAGCCTCCTTGACCTCGGTGTCATAGGCGGGTATGGGCAAGAAGGGCGGATAGCTTATGGTGTTGTCCGTGCGGTGGTAGGTCACGTCGGTGGTCACCACGATGGGGTAGAGAGGCAGGTCTATGCTCAGTTCCACGCTCTTCAGGTCGGTGACCATGTCTCCCGAGTATTCCGAATACTTCAGGTCGCCGGCTTTGTATTTCTTGTTGAACTTGCTGTTTACCCCTTCGACCACGCAGGCGAAACGTTCAATCTTCTCCGACTTGTCGAGCGTGGTGTAGAAGTTGGCCAGCTGGCTCATGGTCTCCTTGTATATCACCACCTCGGTGTGCTCGGTCATGCGGTATTCGCTCTGCGAGATTACGTCGATGTGCACTGTCTGCTTGCGTATCTGCGCCGTGGGCTCTGCCCATGCCGCGGCAGCCCATGCCGTGACTGCGGCGATAAGCGTGATGATTCTCATGGCTTTTTCTTTAGTACTATGAGGTCTTTGCTGCGCTCCACGATGTTGGCGAAGAACGTCTTCACCTCGTCGTAGCGGTTGTTGGCAAAGAAGACCTTGTTGATTTTGAAAATGGTGTTACACTTGATGACATTGTTGGCTACACCGCAGACGATGCGTGCCGTTATCTCGCGCCCCTGGGTAGCGATGTTCACGCTCTTGGGCAGTTCCTCTACCTCCCAACCCTCGGGGATGGTGATGGTGTAGAGGGTGCGCTCGGTATGGATGAATGGAAACTCTATGGGCATCTGGCGGGTGGCGTCGGTGAACGGGTTGCTCTTGACCATGGGGTAGATGATGGGCGAGATGTAGATGTGGTCGTCTGTGGCTTCACCCTTGCGGGTAAAGGTGTAGTCCTCGCTCGCCTCGTCGCCAAACTCCTTGGCGTCGGTGGTCTTGTAGTCGGCTATACTGATGTTGAAGTCTTCCTCCTTGTCGGTCACATATTCCTTCTCGTCCTTGGCTTGCGCATAGTGGGAGCGGAACATATAGGCACCCGTACCTCGGTGTACGGCCTTGACCTTGCCCTTGAGTTCGCCGTTGGCGTCTATCGCTGCCGTCACTACATTGCTTTCGTTGGCTTTGCCTATGAGCTGCAGGTCTACCCACTTCTCGCCCTCGCCCTTGCTCAGGATGCGCGCCTTGTTGACATACAGAGAGGGAGTGAACGCGTTGAGGAAGCCTTTCTCCGACGAGGCGTCGGCATACATCATCTTGCCCTCGCCCGTGGGTATTCCCACCACAAAGGTGTTGAGCTTGTCCATACTGGGGTAGGTCACGGGCAGCGTGCCGGTGTTGCGTAGGCGCATCACCACGGGCACCGCCTCGATGCCGGCGTCGCGCAGCATGTTGACCATTATCAGGTTGATGTCGGCATTGGTGCCTGTGCCCGCCTTGGCGGTCTTCGTCATCGACTGTGGGCTCAACTCGAACGTCTCGTTCCACTTGAGGTGGCTGAAGAGCAGTCGCAGCACCGCTACAGCACGTTGCTCCGTGTCGGCTATCTTGTCTATGCCCTTCTCCTTGATTTCGTCACAGTAGGGGCTTTTGCTTCCAAACTTGCTGCCAAACCAGTCGGCCTTGTGCAGCATCTCGTCTATGCGCTCCCATGTCTCTCCGAAGTCCTTGTAGCCCACATAGGGAAAGTTGGTGGCAGTGAGCTCGGCGGTGATGCGGGCGATGTAGTCTCTCTTGCACCACACGTAATCGTCGCCTTTGGCGGCAGGCATGTTGTTGCCCACATAGACATAGTTCTTGCTGGTGGTCTGTATCACGTCTCTGCGCTCTACGAGCCCATCGCCCAGGATGGGTTGCAGCAGACCGGGTCCGCGCAGTTCATACCTGAACAGCAGCCACTCGGGTATGATGGATGTATATCTTGCGTGTACCACGGGTATGGGTTGTTGGGCGTTCCAGTCGTCCATCTGGTAGTAGAGGTCGCTGCTCACGTTGTACTCGTACTCGATGACCGACCCTACCTTGGCCTGGGGGATGGTAAACTTGACGCGGTCGTGGTATTCGTCGAGTTTCTCGGTGAATATCATGTCGCTCTTCATCTTGGTCTTGACCACCTTGCCGTTCTCGAGGTTTACGGCGACGGCTTTGATGCCAAAGATTTTTTCATGACCCTTGGCGCCCTGGCTGTTGTAGAGTACATGGTCTACGTTGGCATAGTCCTTGCCGGCGTCCTTGAGTATCTTGATGCGGAAGCGGTTGGTGGTGACTTCGGTGATTTCGCCGCCGTCGAGGCGGAAGCCCACGTCGCGCAGGTTGAGCAGTACCACGGCTGCCGCCGATGAGTCTTTGTCGTAGGTGGTCATCTTCAGTTCTTCCATGGTGGGTTCGCCGAATTTGAACTTGGGCAGGCTCTGGCCCCAGGCAGCCACCGACATCAACAGGGTGGCTGTGAGCATGATGATTACAGGTTTTCTGGTCATAGTAGAATGATTTGCGTTAGATAATTTTTACAAAGATAGTGCAAACCGAACGCCATAAGCTTGCTTAATGGCTGAGGTGCAGCCTATCTTATGCAAAGATAGTGCAAACCGAACGCCATAAGCTCGCTTTGATGGCCGAGGTGCAGCCTATCTTATGCAAAGATAGTGCAAACCGTCGTACCGACCAAGCCCATGGTGATATTTCTTACGTTTTTGCTCGATTTTTGTTGACATTCTGTCGGTGAGGGCAGGGCTGTGGCAGTCCATCTGTGCATCCCGGAAGAAAAAAGGACTGATTTCCTTTTGTTCTTCACGCCGTTTGTGCTAACTTTGTAGCATAAAACCTAAAGATATGAAGATAAGTATAAAGAAAGCATTGGTCTGCTGCCTGTTGTTTGCCGGCGTTACGGCTATGGCACAGCAGCCCGCCATCATTCCCGTACCCGACCAGATGGCGGTGGGCACAGGAGCGTGGACCATCAAGAAGAGTGCAACCATCGGTTGCGACAACGCACAGCTGCGGCCTGCCGCCGAGTATCTCAGCCAGATGCTCAGCCGCGCCACGGGCTATCGCTTTGCCGTCAAAAATGGCAAGGGCGACATCCGCCTTACCCTTGCCAACGAGGGCAATGCCGGTGCCTATCGCCTCTGCGTCACCGGCAAGGGAGTGACCATCGAGGGCGACACCTACCGTGGCGTCATCAACGCCATAGCCACCCTGCGCCAGCTGCTGCCCGACGATATCGAGTCTGAACAGGTGGTGGCACGTACGTGGACGGTGCCCTGTGTGACCATCACCGACGCGCCACGCTTCGAGTGGCGTGGCATGGAGCTCGACTGCTCCCGCCACTTCTTTACCGTCGACGAGGTCTACAAGCTGCTTGACGTGCTGGCGCTCTACAAGATAGACAAGATGCACTGGCACCTCACCGACGACCAGGGATGGCGCATCGAAATCAAGCGCTATCCGCTCCTCACCGAGCGTGGTGCATGGCGCATCTACAACAACCAGGATACCGTGTGCATGAAGCGTGCCGCCGAGGAAGATGCACCCGACCTGCAGGTTCCTGTTGCCCGTACGCGCCGCGATGATAAGGGACGCACCCTCTATGGTGGCTTCTACACCCAGCAGCAGGTGCGCGACATCGTGGCTTATGCCCAGGTGCGTGGCATCGAGATTATCCCCGAGATAGATATGCCCGGCCACAGCCTGATGGCCATCGACAACTACGACGGGCTGTCGTGCTTCAAGCAGACGGGATGGGGCAAGCTCTTCACCACGCCTATGTGCCCGGGCAAGGACACCATGCTCGAGTTCTGCAAGAACGTGTGGAGCGAGGTCTTCGACCTCTTCCCGTCGCGCTACGTACACATCGGCGGCGACGAGGTCGACATGAAAAACTGGAAGACCTGCCCCGACTGCCAGAAGCGTATGAAGGACCATCACCTCACGACCGAGCCACAGCTGCAGGCATGGTTCAACCACTATATGGAGGACTTCTTCACCGCCCACGGCAAGACCATGATAGGCTGGGACGAGATTATCGCCGGCGGACTCACCGCCAACTCGGCTGTGATGTGGTGGCGCTCATGGGCTGCCGACTCGCCCAAGCAGACCACCTCGCATGGCAATGCGCTGATATGCTCGCCCAACTCCGAGTTCTACATCGACTATCAGGAAGACCGCAACTCCATCCCCGCCATCTACCGCTTTGACCCCGTCAAGGGACTCGACGCCAAGGAGCAGCAGCTGGTGCTGGGTGTGCAGGCCAACCTCTGGACCGAGTGGGTGCCCACGATGAACCGCGTGTGGTATCAGGCGTTCCCACGTGTGATAGCCACCGCCGAGCTGGGATGGAGCAAGCCCCAGACCATGAATATCGACAACTTCACCAGCCGCCTCGTCGCCCATCTGCCCCGTCTGCAGAAGATGGGTGTCACCTATCGCATACCCGACCTCACTGGCTTCTATAATGTCAATGTCTTCACCGACAAGGGCGTGGTCGATGTCAAGTGTGCCGACCCCTCGGCCACCATACGCTACACCACCGACGGTAGCATACCCGGCGTCAACGCACAGCTCTATGCCGGACCGATGACCATCACCGAGACCACGCATTTCACCTTCCGCACCTTCGGCCCCGACAACCGCAAGGGTGATATGGTGAAGTGCAGCTATGTCAAGGAAGACCTGGCACCGGCTGTGACCGCCGACAGTCTGAAGGAAGGACTGCAGGTGGCATGGCACGACTACGACGGACGCGACTGTGCCGGCATAGACCAGGCTGCGCTCAACGGCACCTATGTTACCACCGGCATCCAGATACCCGCCGAGGCAAAGGGCAATATCGGACTTATCTTCAACGGATATATCGACATTCCCGCCGACGGCATCTATACCTTCGCCCTGCTCTCTGACGACGGCAGCTATCTGAAGATAGACGATACGATGGTAGCAGACAATGATGGCGAGCACAGCCCGCGCGAAATCATCGGCCAGCACGCCATGTGCCGCGGTCTCCACCCCATCTATGCCCGCTACTTCGACCACAACGGTGGTCAGCTGCGTCTGCGCGTCATGGACGACAAAGGCAACGATGTCCAGGTGCGCTTCTGCCACTAAGGCTTACCTTATTATATAGTACAGGCGCCACGTGGCGCCCGTTACTACCGACTCCATGGTCCGCAATGCCATCACCCCAGGCATTGCGGATATTTTTTTGATGCCTCGTGGTGGGGGTGGCATGTGGCGTGGTGGTCCCCCGTATCGTGGGCAGCGCCCTACGTTTCTGTTTTGCCAGCCTCCCGATTTCCCCGCGCTCCATCCCCTTCGTGCGGAGGCGTCCTATAGCCATTGTAAACCATGCGTTTGGAAGCACCGTGATTGTCATCGTCGGCTCGTATCATAAGATACGTGCCTTCGTGCCTTATGATACGCGGGCTCGTAACAAATGACGCGCGGCCTCGTACCTATTGATACGAGCCACCAACTGTGGTTAGCGTGGCGGTGTGCGTGGTTGGCGCGGCGATGTGTTTGGTTGGCATGGCGGCGTGCGTGGTTGGTGCGGCGGTGTGCGTGGTCGATGCGGCGGTGTAATTGGTTGACAGCCGGAAAGCACCCTGCAGCAACTCTGTAGGAGTTGCGATTTCATAGCCCAGGGTTGCGGGCGAAGCACGCTACCCTGGGTAGCTGCCCCACTAATGTGGCAACGCTGTAAGTGTTGCGATTAGCCGTAGGCGTTACCTCAATTGATATGCTCGCCCTTCTTGCTGTGGTTAACGCTTCGCTAATCGCAACTCCTACAGAGTTGCTACACCTTATTATATATATACCCAGGGTAGAGGCGCTGCGCACCTCAACCCTGGGCTATGGAAACGCAACTCCTACAGAGTTGCCAAGGGTGCGTTCTGTCCGCGATAGAAGCCCCATCCCAACCTTCCCCAAGGGGAAGGAGCCGCACCCAACAGCCTCAAACACAGCAGGAATGGACTCCCGCCCCTTGGGGAGGGTTGGGGAGGGGCTTTCAATTATCCTCCACACCTCTCCTGATATCCTTCGGCGTCACGCCATACGTCTTGCGGAAGGCGTGGTAGAAGCTCGAGGTGTGTTCAAAGCCGCAGCGGCTGGCTATCTCGTCAATGCCCATCCTCGTGTCGTTCTCCAGCAGATGTCGGGCGCGCTTCATCTTGATTTTCATCACAAACGAGGCGGGCGAACAGCCCGTTATCGCCACTATCTTGCGATGGAACTGGCGCGAGCTCATGCACAGCTTGTCTGCCAGTGCGTTGATGTCGAGCGCCTGCTTGTCGAGCAGCAGATAGATATGGTCTACGGCCTTGGCTACAAACCTCCGCTCGGCATCGGTGAGCCTGCCCTCTTCGTCGTTGTTGCTGCTTGTCATGCCATCGCCAAACTTGCTGCGCAGCGAGCGATGCCTATCGAGCAGCTTCTCGACCACCGTGCGCAGTTCGTCCACATTGAACGGCTTGGAGATATAGGCGTCGGCACCCGCTTTGATGCCCTCGATGCGCTCCTGCTCTGTAATCTTCGCCGTGACGATGACGATGGGGATATGGTTGACCACCTCGTTGGCCCTCACGCGTCGGCAGAGCTCCAGACCATCCATGTCGGGCATCATCACGTCGGTCACTATCAGGTCGGGCACCAGGTCTATCGCCTTCTGCAGTCCGTCGCCTCCGTTGGTGGCATAAGCCACGCTGTAACGGTCGGCGAGCAACTTGCCTATATAGGCTGCGATGTCGCGGTTGTCCTCGACCACCAGCACCGTGTACTGGCTGTCGTCGCAGTCGCAGTCGGTGAGCGTCTGTTCCTCTGCCGGCAGCACCGGCATGTTGTCCATCGTCTTCTCCGTCAGCTTGTTTTCGCATACGTTGTTGATGGGTATCTCTATGCTGAATGTTGTGCCTTCTCCCACCTTGCTCCTTACGCTTATCTTGCCATGCACCGAGTCTACCACGTTCTTTACCAGTGCCAGACCCACACCCGTGCCTATGTTCTTGGCGTCGCTCTCACCCTGGTAGAACGGTTTGAACGCATTGGCCGCCGTCTCTTCGTCCATGCCTTCGCCCGAGTCGCTCACCTCCACGTGCAGCGTGTCCTCGATGCGCCACATCGACACGTTGATTTTACCGAACTCCGGCGTGAACTTCAGCGAGTTGGATATCAGATTGTTCAGCAGCTTGCTCACATAGTCGGGCACAAAGTCCATCGTCACCTCCTCCTTGACATACAGTTGCAAGTCGATGTTCTTGCTGCGGGCGTAGTCGCGATAGGTGTCTACGAGCATCGTCACATAGGTGGTGATGCTGCCGTTGCGCCAGTCCAGCTTGCCCTCCTTCGACTTGAGCTTCGAGATGTCGAGCAGCTGGTTGATGAGTGTCAGCAGACCCTTGCCCTGCCGCTCTATGGTCAGCGCGTGGCTCTTCACCTCGTCCTGCGGGTTCTTCTGCAGTTCCTGACTCAGTCCGAGTATCACGGTGAGCGGCGTCCTGAACTCGTGGGTGATGCTCGTGACGAAGTTTTCTCGCATCTGCGCCACCCTCTTCAGGTTCATGTGGTTGTGGTGGTTCACGCGCTGTGCGTAGAAGAATATCACCAGCGCACAGCTGAGCAGCAGCACTATGATGACGAATATGACGCTGCTCACCATCCGTGCCGACCGCTCGCTCTGCAGCGTCATATTCGCCGCGTCCATCCTCCTTGCCTGCTGGGTGCGTTCGATGGCGAGTCCCGCGTTCTGTATGCGGTTCACCTTCTCCATGTCTACCACGCTGTCCTGCATCGCGCCCGCCTTCTCGTGGGCTGCGAGCGCCGCACTGTAGTCGCCCGTGCGTTTGTAGTGCTTATAATATAAGGTGTAGACCTCTGCCAGATATTCATACGACTTGATTTCCTCCGCCATCCGCTTTGCCTTGCCCAGGAAGTTAAACGCCCTGGCGTTGTCACCCTTGGTCAGGTTGATGCTTGCCAGCGCGATGAGCGAGTTCAGCGCATGCCAGTCGTCGTGCGAAGCCTTCATCAGCTCGTAGGCTTTCTCATATTCCTCCTCTGCCTTGTCATACCGTCGCTCCCGTTCATACATCGAACCGTAGTAGGTATGGCAGAGCGAGATGCCGAGCATGTTGTTCACCTTCTGGTTCAGCTCCATCGACTTGCGGAAGTACGCCCACGCCGAGTCGTTCATGTTCTGATGGCGGAAGATGGAGCCTATGTTGGCGTAGTTGATGGCTTGCCCCAGTTCGCTCTTCAGCTCCTTCTCGCCGGCGAGCGCCATGCGCAGCGCACTGTCGGCGCGCTCGTAGTTGCCCACGGTGAGGTAGATGTTGCCCAGTCCGTTGAGCGCCACCACGCGACTCTTCTTCGCCACGTGCGAGGTGTCGCCGCTCGCCTTGCTGATGGTCCACGCGCGGTAATGGTAGTCTTGCGCCACGTCGAGCACGCCCAGTCTGCGGTAGTCGGTGCCCAGGTTGTTGAGCGCCTGCACCATCTCCAGCGTGTCGTCCAGGTCTTCGGCGAGCGTCAGCTCTTCGCCATGGTAGTGCAGCGCCTCGTCAAAGAGGCTCTCGTTGCGCATCTTCCGGCCTATCTCTCTGCACACGATGATGCGCCCCAACACATTGCCTTCCTTCTCCATACGCTTCTGCAGCATACGGAGAGTGTCGATATTGTGTGAAGAAGAGATGAGGCTGTCCAGACTTTTGCGCACGGCCATGGGAGTCGTCGCCTGTCGCTGTCCGCAGGCTACCATCAGCAGACCGATTACCATCATGTACCACAGTGTGGTGGCGTTGCTCTGTCGTGGGGTATTCATAAGCAGCACTTTTTTGGAGGAGTATTAGGTTATGCTTGCAAAGATAATGATTGTTATCGAAATACAAATCTTTTTTCCCCTTTTTCTTCTTCCCCCCGCGATTTTTATCATTTCATCGCTGGCGATGGTGCACATCATGGTAGCAGGGCCAGTCGCGTCGCCCGAACAGATAGTAAAGACACTCCGAGCCATCGCCCCCATCCGCATTTCCGTCATTGCGACCAATACGGATGGTTCTGATAAAACAGAATTAACCTCCTTCGTCGTGTTCCATATTAATTAGGGCATTTGTAATTAATAACGCATCGTAGATGGCGCGCTCCCAACGACCATGAGTAGTTAGCCCAAGGTGGGAGGTACGTTCCCTGCTGCAATGTATGGTTATCTCAAGGTTGATGGCGCGCTCCCTGCTGTAATGAATGGTTAGCCCAAGGTAGATGGTGTGTTCCCTGCTGCAATGAATGGTTAGCCCAAGGTGGATGGCGCGTTCCCTGCTGCAATGAATGGTTAGCCCAATGTGGATGGTACGCTCCCTGCTGCAATGTATGGTTATCCTAATGTGGATGGCGCGTTCCCTACTGTAATGAATGGTTAGCCCATAGCAGGCGGTACGCACCCTTGGCAACTCTGTAGGAGTTGCGTTTCCCCAGCCCAGGGTTGAGGTGCGCAGCGCCTCTACCCTGGGTATTGAACCATAAAAGGATAGCAACGCTGAACCGAAGGTCACCGGCGCGGCGCTTTGCGACGCGGAAAGGTAAAGTGTTGCGCTTAGCCGAAGGCGTTATACTCAATCTGATAATACCCATCAAAAAATAGCAGCCCATCATCCTGCCGCGGGTAACGCCTTCGGCTAAGCGCAACTCCTACAGAGTTGCCATGATCGAGAGGCCCCTCCCCAACCCTCCCAAGGGGCGGGAGCTTCTTCCTGCTGTGTTTAAGGCGGTTGAGTGAGACTCCTTCCCCTTGGGGAAGGCTGGGATGGGGCTTTCGGTTGACAGGGATGGGGTTCCCCTGACATTGATATAGTTAGTCCATCGTTGAAGGTACGCACCCCGGCAACTCTGAACCGAAGGTCACCGGCGCGGTGCAGTGCGGCGCGGAAAGGTAATGGAGTTGCGCTTCCCCAGCCCAGGGTTGCGGGCGCAGTCCGCTACCCTGGGTATTGATACAAAAAGGGATAGCAACGCTGTAGGTGTCGCGTTTAGCCGAAGGCGTTATCCACAGCAGGATAATGGGTTGAGATGTGTAGGGGGAGTTCTCCTAAACTCAATTTGTAATATCCTTCCCAACCCTTGCAGCCCATCCCGCGCCACGGGCAATGCCCTCGGCTGGCTCGTAACGGCCGTTACGCGGTCACGTATCGTCCGTCACGTGCCCACGTATCAGTTGTCACGTGCCCACGTTTCATCCGTTACGAACCACCAATGATGGTCGCGGGCGATGCACACCGGCCGATAGAAAGCCCCTCCCCAACCCTCCCCAAGGGACGGGGGCTCTTTCCTGCTGTGTCTAAAGCATTTGCGAGGGGCTCCCGCCCCTTGGGGAGGGTTGGGGAGGGGCTTTCGGAGGGCCGGGGAGGGACCTCCCTTCACAAAAAACCGGAGAGCCGACCGTCACGGTTGGCATCCCCGGTTGAGGTTATAGATGTTGTGATTGAGAATATCAATCCTGTCGCATCGCTATTCCTTCTGTCGCAGATAGTCCTCGTATTCGGCTATCTCGCGCTCACCGATATGCGACAGACCATAGTGTTCCTCGTGCTGGGAGAAGTCGAGGCCCACGCGCTCGCTCTGTGCACTCACGCGCATGGGGATGACCTTGTCGATAAGCCAGTAGCCCAGATAACTCATGGCAAACGTATAGACGATGACGATGGCTACGGCAAGCAGATGGTAAAGGAAGACCACCACGCCAGCCCACGTGCCCGAGATGAGGCCTTCCTGGATGAAGATGCCCGTGAGCACTGTGCCGAAGATACCGCCCGTGCCGTGGGTGGGGAACACGTCGAGGGCATCGTCGATGCGGCTGTGGCTGCGCCAGTAGACAGCGATATTGCATATCAGTGTGATGACAAAGGCGATGAAGATGCTCTGTCCTACGGTGACGTAGCCTGCCGATGGGGTGATGGCCACCAGACCTACCACGCAACCCACGGCGGCGCCCATGGCCGAAGGCTTGCGCCCACGCAGACAGTCAAAGAATATCCAGGTCATCATCGCTGTAGCCGAGGCGGTATTGGTATTGAGAAACGCTTTGACTGCCTGGCCGTCGGCATGCAGCGAACTGCCTGCATTGAAGCCGAACCATCCCAGCCACAGCATGGCTGCTCCCAACAGTACAAAGGGGATGTTGGCAGGCTGCGACTGTCGCGTCTGGGCAGCCCTTCTGCCCAGGAAGATGGCTCCCGCGAGGGCTGCCACTCCCGATGAGGCGTGGACCACGATACCTCCGGCAAAGTCGACGACGCCCCATTTGAGAAAGAGGCCGTCGGGGTGCCACGTCATGTGGGCCAGCGGACAGTAGATGAACACCATAAACCACATCATGAAGAACAGGTAGGCCGAGAAGCGCACACGCTCGGCAAACGAACCCGTGATAAGCGATGGGGTGATGATGGCAAACTTCATCTGGAACAGCGCGTAGAGGGCGAGGGGTATTGTGGCGCCGCCCAGCAGCCTTCCCGTAGGCGTGATGTAGGTGTCGGCACCCACGTGCTGGAACATCAGAAAGGTGGTGGGGTCGCCCAGCACTCCGCCGATGTCGTCGCCAAACGCCAGGCTGAAGCCGAAGACCACCCATAGCACGCTCACCAGGCCCATGGCGATGAAGCTCTGCAGCATGGTAGAGATGACATTCTTGGCTCCCACCATGCCGCCGTAGAAGAACGACAGACCTGGCGTCATCATCAGCACGAAGATGGTGGCGGTGATGAGCCATGCCACATCGGCGCCATTGATTTTGTTGAAGTCGCAGACGAACGAGGGTTCGGTGGCAAACAGTCCGGCGAAGGCTATGACCGTCATGCCCGCCATGAGGATAATCCATTTCTTGTGTACTTTCATTTTCTTTTCTCTTTATAGGATGATTATTTATGTGAAGTCTGTCGGTGACGGGCTCAGCCCCGTCTTCGGGACGGCAGCGTCAATAAGCCTGGGCATGAACGTCGTGGACGGCACGGCCGCTGGGGTCGTTCTTGCCGCTGAAAGTGGCATCCCAAGCCAGCGCTTCGGGGGTGGAGCAAGCCACGCTGGGCACGCTGGGCACACTCAGAGCCGCGCTGTCGCTCGGGAAATGTTCCTCGAAGATGCTGCGGTAGAAGTATTCCTCCTTGTTCTGTGGCGTATTTATAGGGAAACGCTCGTGGGCATGTGCCATCTCGTCGTCGCTCACCGCCTCGGCAGTCATCTGCTTGAGGGTGTCTATCCACGAATAGCCCACGCCGTCGCTGAACTGCTCCTTCTGCCGCCACGCCACCTCGTGGGGCAGCATGTCGGCAAAGGCCTCGCGCAGAATGTATTTCTCTATCTTGTCGCCGGGACACATCTTGGCAGCGGGGTTGAGGCGCATCGCCACATCGAGAAACTCGCGGTCGAGGAAGGGCACGCGTCCCTCCACGCCCCATGCCGCCAGACTCTTGTTGGCACGCAGACAGTCGTAGAGGTAGAGCTTGGACAGCTTGCGCACCGTCTCCTGATGGAAGGCGCGGGCAGAGGGAGCCTTGTGGAAATAGAGGTAGCCGCCGAAGATTTCGTCGGCGCCCTCGCCCGAGAGCACCATTTTGATACCCATCGACCTGATGACGCGGGCGAGCAGATACATGGGCGTTGAGGCACGCACGGTGGTGACATCGTAGGTCTCGATGAAGTAAATCACGTCGCGTAGGGCGTCAAGTCCTTCCTGTATGGTGTAGTTGACCTCATGGTGCACGGTGCCGATATGGTCGGCCATCATGCGGGCCTTGACCAGGTCGGGCGCCCCTTTGAGTCCTACCGCAAAGGAGTGCAGCCGGGGCCACCAGGCTCTCTGCCGTCCGCCGTCTTCGATGCGGCGCTCGGCATACTGTGAGGCTACGGCCGAGACGATGGAACTGTCCAGTCCGCCGCTGAGCAGCACACCGTAGGGCACATCACTCATGAGCTGGCGGCGCACCGCGCCCATCAGCGACTGGCGCACGGCGTCGGCGCTGGCATCGTTGTCGTTTACGTTGTCATACTGCATCCAGTCTCTACGGTAATAGCGCTTCATGCCAAGGTTACGGCTCCAGTAGTAGTGGCCTGGGAGAAAAGGCTCGTAATGGTCACATTGACCCTCGAGGGCCTTGAGCTCGCTGGCCACGTAGACACGACCGTCGCCGTCGTAACCTATGTAAAGAGGTATCACGCCGATAGGGTCGCGGGCGATGAGAAACTCTTCGCGCTGTTCGTCGTAGAGGGCAAAGGCGAAGATGCCCGAGAGACGCTCGAGCATGGCAACGATGTCTTCATTGCTGGGGTCGCGGCCGTCGGCAAAGAGGTCGCGGTAGAGGGGGAGGATAGACTCGCAGTCGCTGCCTGTGGCGAAGGTGTAGGAGTCGGCATACTGGGCGCGTAGGTCCTGGTGGTTGTATATCTCACCATTGACGGCGAGTATCTGCTTGCGGTCGCAGCTGAACAGAGGTTGGCGACCGGATTGGGGGTCGACGATAGACAGGCGTTCATGGGCGAGGATGGCGGTGTGACCTGTATAGATACCGCTCCAGTCGGGACCACGGTGTCTTATCTTCTGACTCATACGCAGTGCTTTGTCACGGAGCTGGCCCATAGGGCCGCTAATGTTGAAAATGGCTACAATTCCACACATATTATATATATTTATAAGGTTGGCTGTCTCTGGACGATAGCCGGTGTGTCGTCGTCTGATGCTGTTACCCTGTAGTGTAGCATCCATAACGGACGAAAAGCCGGAAATAAGTAAGTTTACCCCTGCAAAAGTAATCACTTTTGTCATGATAACCGCCAGAAACAGAGCAATATGATTTAATGAAATCGCAATAATCAACAATGTGTAAGATAGAAACTCCGCAAACCTTACACTTTCTCACATAATCACCGCGATTTGATTACAGATTGTTACCATTGTCCCGATGGATGGGGAAAATGTAAGGAGGTTTGCCCAGGTCTTCCTCTCCAGTCCCGAATACAATGCAATAGGCGTGAGGATAATATAGCCCAATGTGGAAGGCTTGCTCCCACCGACCATGTATAGTTAGCCCAATGTGGAAGGTCTGCTCCCACCGACCATGTATAGTTAGTCCATTGTGGAAGGTACGCACCCACCGACCATGTATAGTTAGCCCATTGTGGAAGGTATGCTCCCACCGACCATATATAGTTAGCCCAATGTGGAAGGTACGCACCCAACGGCCATATATAGTTAGCCCATTGTGGAAGGTACGCACCCAACGACCATGTATAGTTAGTCCATTGTGTAAGGTACGCACCCCCGGCAACTCTGTAGGAGTTGCGTTTCCCCAGCCCAGGGTTGAGGTGCGCAGCGCCTCTACCCTGGGTGCTATATATAAAAGGTGGAGCAACGCTGAACCGAAGGTCACCGGCGCGGCGCTATGCGGCGCGGAAAGGTAAAGTGTTGCGCTTAGCCGAAGGCGTTACCCGCAGCAGGACAATGGACTGAAATGTATTGGGGAATATTATTTGACTGAGTATAACGCCTTCGGCTAATCGCAACTCCTACAGAGTTGCCATAAAAACGGTAAACCTACCCAGGGTAGCGGTCTTCGCCCGCAACCCTGGGCTATGTAAGCGCAACTTCTACAGAGTTGCCGCTGCTTACGGCTATCCTATTGACTATCTCTTTTGTTCCGGCGCGAGCCGGGCTTTTTTTACCGCCAACGGCGGCTTTTTGCTCCTTGGTATCTTCTGACGTCATGCCGCGCATGACGGTGGTGATGACGGTGATGGCACGAAGGAAAACTTGTTTTCCGGCTGCCATTGCTGTCATTGCCACCAAGGCGGAGCCGTCAGTAGACGCCAAGGTTTTTTGTATTCTCTTCATCCACGTGGGGATAGCAGATGCGCGCATGGAGATGACCTCTGCAATGCTCCTGGCCATCTCCACGGTATTTTTGATGACCTCTGTGACAAAAGTGTAAGTCTTGGCAACTTTCGTGCTTACATTTTTATACGAAAACAGCATCTCGGCGTTGCAAATCGTAACTTTCTCATAAATAAAAGATAAAAAAACAATATTTTAGGGCATGGTTTGTGACAAACTATGTACTTTTGCAATCGTAAGATTGAGAGAAACGATGCACAACAGGATACACTTTACCAAGATGGACGGTGCCGGCAACGACTACATCTATGTCGACACCACCCGCTACCCCATTTCCGACCCGCAGACGGCGTCGGTGAAGTGGAGCAACCGCCACACAGGCATCGGGAGCGATGGTCTGGTGCTAATCGGGAAGCCCTCGATACTGAGCGGAGCCGCCTTCTCGATGCGTATCTTCAATGCCGACGGCTCCGAAGCCAAGATGTGCGGCAACGCAAGCCGATGTATCGGCAAATATCTCTATGAACGACATCTTACAGATAGCAGCGAGATAAAACTTGAGACCATCTCGGGGGTGAAAACACTCTCGCTGACCCTCTCGCCCGACCGGCTTACGGTCACCGGCGTCACCGTCGATATGCTCCAACCCGCTTTCCACCAAGCCAGTCAGTATGACGAGCAGGTGGGTCTTGATGCCCTGCGAGAGTATGGGCATCCTTTGTTTGTGTCGATGGGCAATCCCCACTGTGTGGTCTTCGTCGACGACATCGCCGCCATCGATGTGGCGCGCGTGGGGGCTATGGGCGAGCATCTGCCAGCCTTCCCCGAGCGCTGCAATATAGAGTTTGCCCAGCTGACGGGCACCGACGAACTGCGCACCCGTGTCTGGGAGCGCGGGTCGGGCATCACCATGGCTTGCGGAACCGGAGCCTGCGCCACCGCCGTGGCTGCCGCCCACGTGGGGCTGACCTCGCGTGAGAGCGATGTGGTGATGGACGGCGGCAGGCTCCACGTGAGATGGGCCGAGGACGACCACGTGATGCTCTCGGGCCCGGCCGAGTTTGTCTTCGACGGCGAGATAACCCTGTAATTCCACTTTAACAACATCAAGAAGAATATGGCTTTAGTAAACGAACACTTCCTGAAACTCTCGGACAATTACCTCTTCGCCGATGTGGCCAAGAAGGTCAACGCCTACCGCGTGTCCCATCCCAATGCCCATGTCATCAGTCTGGGAATAGGCGATGTCACCCAGCCCCTGTGTCCAGCGGTGATTGAAGCCATGCACCGCGCCGTAGACGACCTGGCTGTCAAGCAGTCGTTCCACGGCTATGGCCCCGAGCATGGCTACGACTTTCTGCGCGAAGCCATCCTGAAGAACGACTTCGCCCCTCGCGGCATACACCTTGACCCCTCGGAGATTTTCATCAACGACGGCGCCAAGAGTGATACGGGTAACATCCAGGAGATAGTGCGTTGGGACAACTCGGTGGCTGTCACCGACCCCGTCTATCCTGTCTATATCGACTCCAATGCCATGATAGGCCGCGCCGGAACCTTCGCCAACGGCCGCTGGAGCAACGTGACCTATCTGCCCTGTACTGCCGAGAACGATTTCGTGCCCGCGCTGCCCGACCATCGTGTCGATATGATATACCTGTGCTATCCCAACAACCCCACGGGTACCGTGCTGTCTAAGGCAGAACTGAAGAAATGGGTCAACTACGCCCTCGCCAACGATGCCATCATCTTCTACGACGCTGCCTATGAAGCCTACATCCAGGACAAGTCCATTCCCCACTCGATATACGAGATACGGGGCGCACGCAAGTGTGCCATAGAGTTCCACAGCTACTCCAAGACGGCAGGCTTTACCGGTGTACGTTGCGGATATACCGTCATCCCGCGCGACCTGAAGGCTGTGACCACCGACGGACGCCAGCAGGTGGAGCTCAACCATCTCTGGGAGCGCCGCCAGTGTACCAAGTTCAACGGCGCCAGCTACATCTCGCAGCGCGCAGCCGAAGCTATCTACACCCCCGACGGCAAGGCACAGACCCGAGCCACCATCGACTACTATATGGGCAACGCCCGACTCATGACCGACGCCCTGCGCGCCATGGGCTTCAGCGTCTATGGCGGCGAGAATGCTCCCTATCTCTGGGTGCGCACTCCCGAGGGTCAGGAAAGCTGGCGCTTCTTCGAGCAGATGCTCTACGGCGCCTCGGTAGTCTGCACCCCAGGCGTGGGCTTTGGTCCCAGCGGCGATGGCTACTTCCGGCTCACCGCCTTTGGCGACCGCGACAGTTGCGAAGAAGCCATGCAGCGACTGCGCCAATGGATGGGATGACGGCAGAGAGGATGAAAATCGCAAAAAAAGTGACAAACAGTAAAGGAATAGGCAAGATTTTCAGTAACTTTGCACACCGTAACGGTGAGGCCCTCCACGTCGGCACGCGACGGAGCCATCGCCGGCAGCGCTGAAACAAAGAATATTCAAGTTATCAACATATTTACAATTCACGAAGATTATGGCAAATTTGAGATTTGATGCTGTAGAAGAGGCTTTCCACAAGAAACCCGTCGAGGTGGCCACTCCCAAGGACCGTCCGTCCGAGTATTTCGGAAAGCTGGTGTTCAACCGTGCCAAGATGTTCAAGTACCTGCCCGCCGATGTATATCGCAAGCTGGTAGATGTGATGGACAACGGCGCCCAGCTCGACCGCTCCATAGCCGACGCTGTGGCTGCGGGCATGAAGCAATGGGCCGAGGAGAACGGCGTGACCCACTACACTCACTGGTTCCAGCCCCTGACCGAGGGAACGGCCGAAAAGCACGATGCCTTTGTCGAACACGACGGCAAGGGAGGTATGATAGAAGAGTTTTCAGGCAAGCTACTCGTCCAGCAGGAACCCGACGCCTCAAGTTTCCCATCAGGAGGAATACGCAACACGTTTGAAGCACGCGGCTATTCGGCTTGGGACCCCACATCGCCCGTGTTCATCATCGACGACACCCTCTGTATCCCCACCATCTTCATCTCTTATACCGGCGAGTCGCTCGACTACAAGGCGCCGTTGCTCCGCACGCTGCGCGCAGTAGGAGAGGCTGCCACCGGAGTGGCACAGTACTTCTATCCTGGTGTCAAGAAGGTGCAGGCCAACCTGGGTTGGGAGCAGGAATACTTCCTCGTAGACGAAGGACTCTACTTCGCACGTCCCGACCTGATGCTTACCGGCCGTACCCTTATGGGACACGACTCTGCCAAGAACCAGCAGATGGACGACCACTACTTCGGTACCATCCCTGAGCGCGTTCAGGCCTTTATGAAGGACCTGGAAATCGAGGCTCTTGCCCTTGGCATCCCTTGCAAGACCCGTCACAACGAGGTTGCGCCCAACCAGTTTGAGCTGGCGCCCATCTTCGAGGAGTGCAACTTGGCTGTAGACCACAATATGCTTATCATGTCGGTCATGAAGAAGGTTGCGCGCCGCCACGGGTTCCGTGTGCTGCTCCACGAGAAGCCCTTTGCCGGCATCAATGGTTCGGGTAAGCACAACAACTGGAGCCTCTCGACCGACACGGGCGTGCTGCTCCACGCTCCGGGCAAGACTCCCGAGGACAATCTGCGCTTCGTGGTGTTCATCGTCGAGACCCTCATGGGCGTGTACCGTCACAACGGACTGCTCAAAGCCTCAATCATGAGCGCCACCAATGCCCACCGACTCGGAGCCAATGAGGCGCCACCCGCCATCATCTCCAGCTTCCTGGGCCGACAGCTCACCGACCTGCTCGACCATATCGTCAAAGCCGACAAGGACGACCTCTTCTCAATGAAGGGCAAGCAGGGCATGAACCTCGATATCCCCGGCATCCCCGAGCTGCTCATCGACAACACCGACCGCAACCGCACCTCTCCCTTCGCCTTCACCGGCAACCGCTTCGAGTTCCGCGCGGTAGGTTCAGAGGCCAACTGCGCTTCGGCAATGATTGCCCTCAACGCCGCAGTGGCTGAGGCGCTCAACGACTTCAAGAGCCGTGTAGACGCACTCATCGCCAAGGGCGAGGACAAGATAAGCGCCATCATCGACGTGGTGCGCGAAGACCTCAAGACCTGCCAGCCCATCCGCTTCGATGGCAACGGCTACTCCGACGAGTGGGTTGAGGAAGCCAAGCGTCGTGGTCTCGACTGCGAGACATCATGTCCAGTCATCTTCGACCGCTATCTCGACGAGTCGAGCGTGAAGATGTTTGAGAGTCTCAATGTGATGAAGCGTGCCGAGCTTGAAGCCCGCAACGAGGTAAAGTGGGAGACCTACACCAAGAAGATACAGATAGAGGCCCGCGTCATGGGCGACCTCACCATGAACCACATCATCCCCGTGGCCACCCACTACCAGAGCCAGCTGCTCAAGAATGTGACCAATATGTATGAGGTGTTCTCCAAGGAGGAGGCCGACGCACTCACCGCGCGCAACAAGAAGATCATCAAGGAGATAGCCGAGCGCACCCAGGCCATAGAGACCGGCGTGGAGGAACTCGTAGACGCCCGCAAGGTGGCCAACAAGATAGAGGACGAGCGCTCCAAGGCTGTGGCTTACCACGACACCGTGGCGCCCAAGATGGAGGAGATACGCTACCAGATAGACAAGCTCGAGCTGGTGGTAAGCGACGAACTCTGGACACTGCCCAAGTATCGCGAGATGCTCTTTCTGAGATAGTCAGTAAATGACGGAGTTGCCGTAAGTTGCTTTAGCAATGTGGCAGACTCTGTATGCAATGAGATTCATAAGGAGGGATGGTTATCCCTACCCAGTAAAACGACCGATGCGGACCGAGAGACATTCATGTCTTCTTCGGTCCGCATCGCTTTTGTGTCTATCTTCTTGTCTGATGGCGATAGCCTATGGTTGACGCTCTCCATGGCGCAGAGGTTGTACCTTGTCTTTATGTAGGTTGAGCAGTCTGTTGGTAGCTGCAATGGCAACAGACTTTTCGGCCATGGGTTTGTCGAGGAAGGTCATGCTGCAACTCACGCGGTCAATGATGTCCTTGCGATTGGCATAGCCCTCGTCGCTTAGCAATACCTTCATGAAGATAGGGGTGCGTCCGGTTTTGGCTAAATATATTCCTATGCAGTGGGTGTATTGTTTTAGGCATGGAATACATGATGGAAAGTCCACGATATATACCGAATCAGCGTTTCCCCAGTGCTTGGCCCTGGTCCCACCTATACTGATGATGTGCTTATCATATCCATTGACATCGTCTTGTGTAGCTGCCGCTAATTCGCAGTCAACTTGGCGTCGGCATAGGGTGAAGGCGTAGTCTGCGCAACTGTCAATCTTGCCACGGGTGAAGATGATATATGGGTAGAGCAGCATGGCATGTCTGTCATTGCTAATTGCTGTAGCGCAGTACAGGTAGCTGCCTTGGTTGCCACCCTTGTTGCTGTCCCATGTCTTGTTTGGGCAGTAGTCTATCATGGTCAGGCTGTCGCTACTGGCCCAAAAACTATCGGGAACAATAGTCTTGACACCAAAGATGGTATCGTTGTACGCGGCAATGTGTTGCATCCATTGGCTGCTTGTTGTCTGGGCGGATGTCATGCTCATGTACAGGAAGAGAAGGACGATGGATAGAAATCGTTGTGTCATTATTTTAGAGTTAATTGATAAAGCATAAGAACAGTTTCATTAGGATTTATAGCGATACCATCCTCTTATTGACAACTGCAGAGGTAAATGGCTGCGCATACTATTGCAAGCAAGACAAAAGCAACATGCTTCATATCCGTAAGGTCTTAGTTATTGTTTGCAAATGTACAAATTATCAGTTAAACAATGGCAGTTAATGGCGTTTTTTTATTGTTTAACTGTCTATTATATACCAATAGGCTTCGTGACATTAACAAAATACGAGAGAATACTCAGTCCGTCTGTTTTGTTTGTGAACAATGGAGGACTGAGAGTTCTCTCGTATCGAGTCTTTATTGACGCTGTCAGCCTATCGCTGCATGTAGGTCTTGTGGAATGAGGTCTTGCCGTCTTCCTCTATCACTTTGACATCGAGCTTGCCGCCTTCGGCTTTGACCGAGACTATGGCTACGTTGCTGTTGGTCAGTATGGGGAACTTCAGACGGGCATTGGGCTCGGTGTAGGCAAACTCGTGGAGGTGGCCGCAGAGCATCAGGTCGACGTTGGCTTCGTTGAGCACGGGGATAAACTTCTCCCTGACCTCAATATCGCCATGCCAGGCTTCCTTGTCATAACGGGGAGGGATGTGGCCCAGCACTACATGGAAGGGGGCACGCTTGTATTCATCGGAAGCGATGACCTGGCGCAGCCATTCCACCTGTTCGTTGCGGTAGTTGTCATAGTCGGTGATGCCGGCATACTCGATGTCGTTGTCGGGTTTGTCCTCGCCGGTGTCGAGACAGATGAAGTACACGGGACCCTGACGGAAGGCGAAGTAGAGCTTGTCATCGTTGGGGCGCACATAGCGCTGGAAGCGGTCGGCTATCTGTCCGCGGGTCTCGTGGTTGCCGCGCACATAGTAGAGAGGCTTCTCCGAGGCGAAGAGTTTGACGGCTTCGTCCATAAATCCGTTCCAGATCTTCTCTTCCTTGTCGAGGATTGACAGCATGTCTCCGTTGAAGAAGACGAGGTCCTTGTCCTTGTAGCCGGCATTGCCGAGCAGACGCGCCATCACGTCGCTCTTGCCGTGGATGTCGTTGACCACGACAAAGGAGGTGCTCGCCTTGCGCTCATCGAGTGTGGTAAATGCCAGCGGAGCCTTCTTGTAGACCACCGTGGCTGCCACGTTGCCGTAGATGACCCTGTTGGCCTGATGGCTCAACACCTCCTGCGCATAGATGCGGTAACGATAGGTGGTGCCGGGTTTGAGTCCCTTGAGGGTGACGGCATGGATGCGGTCGGTGCGCTTGATGCCGATGTGGGTGTCATAATACCGGGGACGCGCCTGGGCATAGAACTCTATGCCGTCGTTGGGCAGCAGTTCTACCCAAGCTACTGACATGCTGTCGGTGGTCCATACGATGGTGGCCTCGGTTTCGCCTACGCTCTGCAAGTAAGGCCCGTGCAGAATTTTGATGGCGAATGTCTGAGCCGGCAGCAGGGTGAGTGCTGCCAGCATCATCAGTGTTTTAATGGTTTTTCTCATGATTGATATAGTTGTTACTTCTTTTTCTTCAGTTCACGGCTGAACGAGTAGGGGGCGTCGTCTGCACTGGTGCCACGCTGGAAGTTGGGCTTCTGGCTGAGGCTGAAGTCGATGTTGGCGCCGCCCATGAGTGTGGCATGGTCTATGTAGTTGCGGGTGTAGTCGCTGCCGTTGATACGCATGCTGCTGATGTAGGGAGCGTCGGCACCGTTGCCCTGGGCGTTGATGGTCACCTTGCGTCCGTTCTCCAGATTGAGCGTCACGCTGTCGAAGTATGGCGTACCCAGCACGTACTGGTCGCTGGCAGGACATACGGGATAGAAGCCCAGAGCAGAGAATACGTACCATGCCGAGGTCTGTCCGTTGTCCTCGTCGCCACAGTAGCCGTCGGGGTTAGGCGTATAGAAGCGGTCCATCACCTCGCGCACGCGCTGCTGAGCCTTCCAGGGCTGGCCCGAGTAGTTGTAGAGATAGATCATGTGCTGGATGGGCTGGTTGCCGTGGGCGTAGTTGCCCATGTTCATCACCTGCATCTCGCGTATCTCGTGGATGACAAAGCCGTAGTAGCTGTCGTCGAAGACGGGAGGTACAGTGAACACCGAGTCCATCATCTGGTTGAACGTGGCGTTGCCACCCATCAGGTCGATAAGTCCTTGCGGGTCGTGGAAGACGCTCCAGGTGTAGTGCCAGCTGTTGCCTTCGGTGAAGGCGTCACCCCACTTGAGCGGGTTGAAGGGCGACTGGAACTCGCCGTTCTTCAACTTGCCGCGCATCAGACGGGTCTCGGGGTCGAATACCTTGCGGTAGTTCATGGCGCGCAGCTTGAATGGGCGCAGCTCCTTGTCCTTCTTGCCCAGTGCCTTGCCCATCTGGTAGATACACCAGTCGTCGTAGGCATATTCCAGGGTACGGGCCACATTCTCCTTGATGTCTACATCGTAGGGCACATAGCCCAGCTTGTTGTAGTATTCGTGTCCGAGACGGCCGGTAGAGCTTATCTCGGGGTGAACCGCCTGGGTACCGTGTACCACAGCCTGCCACAGCGTCTCGGCGTCAGCAGTGCGCACTCCCTTGATGATGGCGTCGGCCACTACCGATGCCGAATTGTTGCCCACCATGCAGCCGCGGTGGCCGGGCGACGCCCATTCGGGCAGGAAGCCGCTCTCGCGGTAAGCATTGGCGAGACCTTCCTGCATCTTGGCATTCTCAGAGGGGTAGAGCAGATTGAGCAGCGGGAAGAGCGAACGGAAGGTGTCCCAGAAGCCGGTGTCGGTGTACATATAGCCCTTCTCTACCTTGCCGTTATAGGGGCTGTAGTGCATGGGCTGGCCGTCTACCACCTCCCAGAAGGCGCGGGGGAAGAGCACCGAGCGGTACAGACAGCTGTAGAAGGTGCGCAGGTGGTCCAGACTCTGGTCTTTGACCTCGACGCGACCCAGCACCTCGTTCCAGCGCTGGCGTCCGGCCTTGCACACATCGTCGAACGAGCGGTTGCCAATCTCTCCGAGGTTGACTTCAGCCTGCTCGGCGCTGATGAATGATGATGCCACGCGGGCGTTGACCACCTCTCCCTTGCGGGTCTTGAAGCCTATGATGGCTCCGGCATGGTCGTTGGCAGTCTCGGCGATGCCGCGGCTGATTACGCCCTTGTCTACGGTGGCGGTATAGGTGAAGTCCTTGTCAAAGGTGATGACAAAGTAGTTGCGGAAGCCCTCGGGCACACCGCCGTGGTTGAAGGTGGTATAGCCCACTATCTTGCGCTCCTGGGGCAGTATCTTCACGTAAGAGCCGTTGTGGTAGGCGTCGACCACCACGAAGGCAGAGTCGGTCTCGGGGAATGTGAAGCGGAAGCTGGCGGCACGCTCGGTGGGTGCAATCTCTGTCACCACGTCGTAGTCGGCCAGATAGGCGCGATAGTAGTAGGGCAGTGCCTTCTCGGCCTTGTGGGAGAACCAGCTGGCGCGCTGCTCCTCGTCAAAGATGGGGCGCCCGGTGACGGGCATCAGTGAGAACATGCCGTAGTCATTGATCCACGGACTGGGCTGGTGGGTCTGCTTGAAGCCACGGATTTTGTTGGCTGAGTAGGTGTAGGTCCAGCCGTCGCCGTTCTTTCCGGTCTGAGGCACCCAGAAGTTCATGCCCCAAGGCATGGCTATCGCGGGATAGGTGTTGCCGGTAGATATCTCGTAGGACGATGCCGTGCCTACCAGCGTGCTTACATAATCTACGGGTTCGGTCTTGCTCCCGGCGTAGGCCATCATGGCCATACCTGCCGACAGCACTACTGTGCAAAGGGTTCTTAGCTTGTTCATTCTGTTTGGCTTGTTTGTATTGTTTCTTGTTATTGTTGTCTTCACCTTATGCTGGTGAGGTCCGGCAGCTGGCGCTGTCGGAAAATCATCTACAAAGTTACGCATAACCAATCATTTTGCAAAACAAATCGCATCATATTTGTTAAAAATATGTATGCGTGCGCGTGTTATGGAAACCATCTTCACCCCCATTTTTACCATTGCCGCCGCTATCGCATCCCCCGTTGCTGTCGCCCCGTCCTTTGCTATTCGCACCCCATCCCTCGCCGACCGCACCCCATCCCTCGCCGTCCGCATCCCATCCCTCGCCACCCTCGCCGCATCCCTCGCAATCTGCGTCGCGATGGCCGAAAAGTTGTTTCGGCGGTGGGATATAGTCATTTCGGGCTTTGCCTTAATTGTATCGCAGCGTGCAATAGTCGTTTCGCACCACGAAATGACTCTTGATGTCATCTCGGGCATGATTGGCGCCCTCGGCGGCGTGGCGCCTGCTCCCTCTGTCCCGACAGCGATGGTGGGGAGAGTGGCTGAGGCAACTACGCATGGCGCATCGATGGTGGGGGATGGCAAAATGTAGCCCGCGGTGTGTAAAAAACTGGCAAAACGTAATGTGGTTTGCGTGGAAAATACTACTTTTGTAAACGGAAATCAAATCACTTAACACGACAAGACATGAAAAAACAAAAGAGATTTCTGCTCGAGGAAGACCAGATTCCCCGGCAGTGGTACAACATCCAGGCCGACATGCCCACCAAGCCGCTGCCGCCGCTCAACCCACAGACCCACCAGCCCATAGGTCCTGAAGACCTGGCTCATATATTCAGCGAAGAGTGTTCGCGCCAGGAGCTCGATACCGAGCACGCGTGGATAGACATTCCCGACGAGGTGAGAGACCTCTATGCCTACTATCGTTCCACACCTCTGGTGCGCGCGTATGCCCTGGAAAAGGCGCTCGACACGCCTGCCCACATCTATTTCAAGAATGAAAGTGCATCGCCACTGGGCTCACACAAAATCAATTCGGCACTGGCGCAGTGCTATTATTGCAAGCGAGAGGGCGTAACCAACGTCACCACCGAGACTGGAGCAGGCCAGTGGGGCGCCGCATTGTCCTATGCCGCCAAAATCTTTGGTCTCGAGGCTGCTGTCTACCAGGTCAAGATTACCATGAAGCAGAAGCCCTACCGCTCGATACTGATGCGCACCTTCGGAGCCACCGTCGAGGGCTCGCCATCGATGTCGACCCGCGCCGGCAAGGACATCATCACCCGCGATCCCCTCAATCCCGGTTCGCTCGGCTCTGCCATCTCCGAGGCTGTAGAGCTGGCCATGCAGACTCCGGGATGCAAGTACACGCTCGGTTCGGTACTCAACCACGTCTCACTGCACCAGACAGTGATAGGACTTGAGGCAGAAAAGCAGATGGAGATGGCCGAGGAATATCCCGACATGGTGATAGCCTGCTTCGGAGGAGGCAGCAACTTCGGCGGACTGGCTTTCCCCTTCATGCGCCATACCATCCTCGACGGCAAGAAGACCGAGTTTATCGCTGCCGAGCCATCGAGTTGTCCCAAGCTGACCAGGGGCAAGTTTGAATACGACTTTGGCGACGAGGCGGGATATACTCCGCTGCTGCCCATGTTGACCCTGGGCCACGACTTCAAGCCCGCCAACATCCATGCGGGCGGTCTGCGCTACCACGGAGCCGGAATGATCGTGTCGCAGCTCATCAAGGACGGCTATATGCATGGTGTAGACATCCCGCAGCTGGAGAGTTTCCAGGCGGGCATACTCTTCTCGCGCACCGAGGGCATCGTGCCCGCGCCCGAGAGCTGTCATGCCATTGCCGCCACCGTGCGCGAAGCCCTCAAGTGTCGCGAGGCCGGCGAGCAGAAGACCATACTCTTCAACCTGAGTGGTCACGGACTCATCGACATGCCCTCGTACGACAGCTATCTCAACGGCGACCTGATGAACTACTCGCTCTCTGAGGAGGAACTGCAGCAGTATCTCGCCCAGGTGCCCAAAATCATGTAGTCAACACGACATGCATAGAAATGAAAAGGCCGAAGCAGGAGACACATTGGGTCTCGGGCTTCGGCCTTGTCGTATCTATGCCGGCGGTGGTGCCGGCTGGTGTCAGCGGGTTACTTGGCTACGCGTATCTCGTGGTTGCCGGCTCGCAGCCAGACGGCAGTCTTGCCCGCCTTGGCCCACTGGGCGTCGGTCACGATGCGGTCGGTGCGCAGAGCGCGGCCGTCGATGGTGATGCGGTCAGTGGCGGTCGAGGGAATGTAGACCAGCGCCTCGGTCTTGGCAGGCACGCCCACCGACATGGTGAGCTGGGTTTTGTCGCGCTTGAAAGCGGTAGAGACGGTGCCGCTCAGGGTGGGGAAGGAGAGGCTCGCCTCGCCGAAGGTAACATACTGCGGGTCTATCTTGAAGCGTCGCCAGCAGGGGTCGATAGTCTCGGCGCCCATGAGTTTCTGGGCTATCACGGTGATACCGCCACCGCTCCAGGCGTGGTTGGACGAGCCGCCACGGAAGCCCCTCTTGCGGGCATCCCAGAACTCCCACAGCGTGGGGTAGTCCTTGTCGTTGACCATGGGGGCGATGCGCTTCTTCAGGCGGCGCATGGCGTAGTCGCCCTGGCCCATCTGGAAGAGGGCCTCCATCACATAGCGCTCCATATAGGGGCTGGCGTATTCCTGCGACTTCAACACATTAAATATCTCACCATACTTGGACTCGTCGGCGATGCCCGAGATGACGGCAAGAGCCTGTACGCGGTCATCGGTAGCGCCCATATACTGGGGATGACGGTAGCTGTAGCCGTTCCAACAGTGGTTGTAACCCTTCTTGATCTGCTCCATAGTGGCGCGATACTGGGCTGCGTCGGCGTCGAGACCCATCATGTCGGCCATACGTGCCATCGCGTCGAGTGCCATGTAATGCCAGCCGGCGAAGATGAGCCTGATGTCGCGGTTGTCGCCCCAGTCGCCCCACAGCCAAGTGGCCTTGTAGGCAGCTGTAAGCCCGGTGGAGTCGAGCGGGAAGCGCTCAAGGTATCGGCGCACGGCAGGATAGACCTTGCGGATGGTGGCAGAATCGCCCGTATTCATATAGTAATTCCAGAAACCATAGAGTCCTACGGCTGCCAGCATCTGTCCGGGCAGCTCGCTCTTGTAGGTACCGGGCACAGGGGCGTGGAGTATTCCCTCATCGGTCTGCCAGGCAGCCAGTTCGAGCATGCCCTTGCGCATCAGGTCTATCGACGAGAGCGACAGCGTGTAGAAAGCCTGGCTGGTAAGTATCACCTCGTCGCCCCACCACTGTGCGCGCTCGCGCTCGGGACAGTCAAAATAGGTGTCGCGCATATTGACATAGAGCGTATTGAGTGCTTTCTGCCAGAAACGGTTATAGAAATCGTTGTCAGAGTGGAAAGTACCCACCACCTCGGTATCATAACCCGTCTGGCGGTAGCTTACACCGTTGACCTTGATGCCCTTGGGGAGATAGAGGATAATCTTCTCGCCGTTCATCCAGCCCAGCGACTCGTACTGCTGTTGTCCCTGCCGCGTCACATACTGTGCCCTGACATTCCAGGCGCCAGCCATGTGGGAGTGGTTGGTCCAGATGTCTATGGTGTCGCCACCCTTGGTGGCGGTGAGGTCCATCACGGGTGTCACCTGTAGGTTGCCGGGGAGGAAGGCGATGACGGTGTCGCGACGGGCACCCTCGTGGAGCTCGAAGCGGGCAGCCTTGACGCCGAAGTCCTTGAACATGGGTATCGGACGGCGTGTCATCTTGCCCCAGGGACGGTCGCCCCAAGAGCCAATCTCGACCGAGGGAGTGAAGCCGTACTTGGCAGAGACGTCGGCAGTCTGCCATCCGTCGATGGCATGGCGTGCGTCGTAGCTGATGTTGCTCTCGGAGAGTCGGAAGTTGGGCATCTCGCCTGTGGCTGTGTCATAGGCGGGATGGATGCGGCTCATCCAGCTGGCGTTGGTACACAGCTCGGCATTGTCGGAGTCGATGTAGAGGCCTGACTTGCCGCTGTCCTCATGGGAAAAGCCCGAGCGGCCGAAGTAACATACAAGGACAGCCACGCGGTTGTGACCTCGCTGGAGGTGGCGGCCCAGGTCAATCTCGTCGTAGTAGCCCTCGCCGGGAGCGGGACCACGCTTGAGCGAGCCTTCGAAGACCACGAGGTTGCCGTTGACCCACAGCCAGTACTTGGAGTCGCAGGCTATGCGTGCCTTGAGGCTCCGCGGTTTGGTCTTCATCACCACATCCTTCTGGAAGGCTATCCATGTATTGGGGCGGTTGACACTGTCATCGGCAGCCGTTATCCACGACGCCTTGGCTCCCCATGCCGTGGAGGCACAGAGACTTAAGAGTAAAGAGATGATAAGGTTTCGCATATCTATTGTTTGTTGGTATTATGCTACAAATATACAAAAAAACGGGTAGTGGTAAAAGGAAAAGCCGTTCTTTCTGCTCTGTCACAGGGAAAAAAGCGTCTGACGGGCGTCGGAATGACAGAAAAAGTGGTGTGGCTGCCTCTGTTAGCGCGAAAAAGTGTACTTTTGTCAGCGATAGATGATAGTAAACGATAAAGAATGATGGTATGAAAACGCTGTTACAGTTTCTGCGCAACTGGACACTGCCTGTGTCCATCGCCTCGGGCATCGCGATATATCTGGTCTTTGCCCTGGTGCCAGCCCTCGACGGCGCGGCGCGGGTGTGTGGTCCCATCTGCGACCGCATCCTACCTCTGTTTATGTTCTTGATACTCTTTGTCACCTTCTGCAAGGTAGACTTCCGCCGACTGATACCCGTGAGGTGGATGTTGTGGGTGGGCGTGGTTCAGGTGCTCTTTGTGGCGCTGTTCACGCTGCTGGTGGTGGAATACAGGCTCAAAGACAACAGTCTGATCATCGTCGAGGCCATCATCACCTGCATCATAGCCCCCGTGGCTGCTGCCGCGCCGGTGGTGACGGCCAAGTTGGGCGGCAAACTGGAGCAGATGACCACCTATACCTTCATCTCCAACTTCATCACGGCGCTGCTCATCCCGGTATGTTTCCCGCTGATCGACAAGGCTGCCAATGTGAGTTTTCTCACCGCCTTTCTGACCATCCTGCACGAGGTGTGCATGGTGCTGGTGCTGCCCATGCTGCTGGCGTATATCGTGAAGCATGGCATGAAGCGGCTGCACCGGTGGATAGTGGGCGTTAACGACCTGTCGTACTACATGTGGGGTGGCTCGCTGCTCATCGTCTCGGGCACCACGGCCAAGAACATCGCACACGCTGACACCACGCTGACCTTCCTGCTCATCATCGCGCTGCTGGGGCTTATCCTCTGCATCATCCAGTTTGCCGTGGGCAGATTTATAGGTCACTACTTCGGTGCCACCACTGAGTCGGGGCAGGCGCTGGGCCAGAAGAACACCGCCTTTGCTATCTGGATAGCCTATACCTACCTCAACCCGCTGTCGTCGATAGGTCCCGGCTGTTATATCCTGTGGCAGAACATCATCAACTCGGTAGAGATATGGCTCTGCCGGCGCAGGCTGGGGCACGAACAGCACACCTGACGCTTACAGCCAGTATCAAGACAATATCCGCAATGCCGGATGTGGGCATTGCGGATAGAGAGAGGGCGCTGTCATCCATCAGGGATGGCAGCGCCCTACTTATTATATAAGGTATAGGGCTGATAGCCTGAGCCGTAGGGCTGCTTGTATCAGCCGCAGGTCTACTTGCCGAAGTAGGCGCTGGTGGCGCCGTTGTACTTGAGGTGCTTGTAGCCGGCGGGCTCGACGCGCACGGTCGACTTCTTGACCTTCTCCCATACCTGGGCGTCGGTGAGTCCCTTGCCATAGGTGTGTACCTCGATGGTCACGCCGTCGCCATACTCCTTGCGCAGCGCCTGGATGTACTCTGTGGCGGCGGTGCAGTCGGCAGTGATGACTACCTTGTCGGACTGATGCTCTACGATGACCTGTACAGGATTGGTAGTGCCAAACTCATACTCGGTACCCTTGATATAGACCTTGGTGTCAATCTTCAGATCCCAGGTGCGGATGGCGAAGTCGTCCTGCTCTGCCACGTTCTCCTTTGCGAGCGGAATCTCGACGACAACCTTCTTGGCAGCCTCGTCGCGCACATGGATAGAGGTCTTGATTTCGCTCCAGTCCTTGTGGGCTTGCTGGTGGATGTCTACCTCCACGTTGCCGTCGCCGGTGGCGGGCACGGTGTTGTCATCCTTCTTGTCGGTGAGGTCCTTGTTCTCCTCCTTGATGTCGCCGCCCACGCCGGGGATAGCCGAGAGGTCCTTGTTGGTCTTCTTGGTCAGCACACCGTCTACGTGCCAGCTATCTTTCTGCTTCTTCACCATGTACCAGATGACGTAGAGGTCTTCGATATCTATGTCCTTGAGCTTCAGTTTGGGGTTCAGGTTGGCCTTGATGATGCTCTTGAGCTGCGGTTGTTCGACTATAGCGTCGAGGGTGGCCTTTCCCTTGCTGTCGTAGACGTATTTGTCGTAGTCGTCATTGCTGGAATAGTAGGCGTAGTCGGCGTCTATATATCCCTTGTTGTATAGCCTGACAGTGTTGCCGAATGCGTCCTGGGGGAAATAGTCGCCCGACTTGCAGTCCTCGGCGCCGGCGATGCGGTTGTCTAAACGGATGAAGAAATAGGCACCCTTCTTGTTCACCTTGGCAGCCGCAGCACGGGTGGCAGCGGTCTTGTTGCCCTGGATGTACACTTGGGTAGAGGGTTCGGTCTTGGTCTGACCGCCCTGGCCTCCTGTCCCTTGTCCGAAAGTGGAGTCGTCGCTGCAGGAAATCATGGCGATTGCAGCGATGGCCATAAACAATACTTTTTTCATACTAAGTTGTTTTTGAATAGTTAGTAATAGTTATCAAGATGTCGTCGGCGTCTGCCTGCTCACACAGGCAGGCGCCAACGGCAGTTATTTGTTTGTCTTTGATCGCGTCTCGGATGGTATAGACGCCAGCCACTTACTTGGTGAAGTAGGCGCTGGTGGCGCCGTTGTACTTCAAGAACTTGTAGCCACTGGGCTCAACGCGCACGGTGGCCTTCTTGAGTTTCTCCCATAGCTGGGCGTTGGTGAGTCCCTTGCCGTAGGTGTGAACCTCAACGGTCACGCCGTCGCCATACTCCTTGCGCAGCATCTGGATGTACTCTGTAGCGGCTGTGCAGTCTGCAGTAATGACCACCTTGGTAGCCTGATGCTCAATGGTTACCTTCACAGGATTTGTGGTGCCAAACTCGTACTCGTTGCCATTGATATAGACTTTGGCGTCAATCTTCAGGTCCCAGGTGCGGATGGCGAAGTCGTCCTGCTCAGCCACATTCTCCTTGGCGAGAGGGATCTCGACGATAACCTTCTTGGCGGCTTCGTCGCGGACATGGATAGAGGTCTTGATTTCACTCCAGTCCTTGTGGGCCTGCTGGTGTATGTCTACCTCCACATTGCCGTTGCCCGTAGGGAGCACGGTGCTCTCGTCTCTCTTGTCCTCGAGGTCTTTGTTCTCATTCTTGATGTCCTCACCGATACCGGGGATGTCGGTCACGTCCTTGACGTCCTTGTCGGTGAGCACTCCGTCGACGTGCCACAGGTAGTCTACGTTCTGGTACTTGACAATATACCACAGCACGTGGAGCTTCTTGAGGTCAACGCCTTTGAAGTTGATCTTGCCTTTGCTCTTGTCGGCTTTGATGAGGTCCTCTACAGTGGGCATCTTGTCAATGGCCTTCAGCGTAGCCACGCCCTTGGTGTCGAAGACATACCAGGGGTTCAAGCTGCTGTTATTCCAGCTGGGGTAGTACACGTCGACGGTACCCTCGTTGGCAGCGACCATGACGCTCTTACCTGTCTCGGTCTGGGGGAAGTACTCTTTGGCGTCGAAGTTACCGATGCCAGGGATACGGTTGTCTACGCGGATAAAGAAGTATGCTCGGTTGGTCGGGACCTCAGCTACGCGGGTGGCAGCCACCTTGCTGCCCTGGATGTACACTTCGGTAGCTGGCTCAGTCTTAGCTTGGCTGCCGCCTCCAGGCTCTACTCCTGGAGTGGAGTCATCGCTGCATGCCATCACGGTCATTGCGGCGAAAATCATGAATAATACTTTCTTCATAATTGTAATGATTTGAAATGTTTGTAAATGTTTGTTTGTTATATTTTTGATGATTATTCTCTTGTTGGGGTCAGTCGCGCCACGGATACCTCACGTGCTGACGGCTGTCGCGCGAGGCGTCGGGAGCGGTATAATATCCTTTCTCCGAGGATTTGCCATCTACAAGTTCCTCGACATTGTTGGCACGGCGCTGCGAATGAACTTCCTCGTAGTCGGGTTGGTCAAAGGAAGGCGGTACCACGTTGACATCAAAGGTGAGTACAGCCATGCCGCGGGGGAGCACGTTGCCAAAGAGCCTGATGCTATGGCGGACGTAGCCGATGTTCTTGGTGGTGTCGAAGGAGAACTTGAGGGTGATGGAATCATGAGGCGGAATGGCGTCGATGTCCTTGGGAGCGTCGATGCAGCCACACGAGGGCTGGATATCGTCAATCAGGAATGGGTCGTCGCCCTCGTTGCGTACCACGTAGGTGAGGTCGAGCACCTCGCCAGACACCACGGGATAGTAGTGGCGTATGGAGTCGGCCACGGTGATGTAGGTGGGCCGCACGCGCTTTGTGCATGCGGTCTCCATCACTGCTGCCATGCCTATTATGACCAGAGGCAGGAGTACTCGTGACGCCTTATATATATAATAATGTATATGCATCATTGTCTGTTGGTTATTTCTATTTCGTCGAGAGCCATCGTTTTGCGCCCTTCCGCTGCAGCGGTCTGCGTGATGATGACCTCGGTCTTGACTCCAGGCTGCAAGCCCGTAGCGCTGATGCTCACCCTGACGCGGCGGCTGTCGGTCGGGGAGGCTATGATGGCCTTGCCTTTCACCGCTCCGCCCTGCACGACCTCTATCGATGACGGCGCGAAGATGTGCCATTGTGGTGCGTGAAGCAGCGATACATGGAAAACGGCTGCTGATGGCAGACCCGATGATACCGAGAACCGCTGTACCGGTGCCGATGTGATCAGCCAACACAGATGATAGTCGGTGGCAAATCCCTGCTTGCCGTCGGTGAGCAGATGGGTGTCGGCTTTGGGCTCGGCATCGATGTTGGCGCCGTGGAGCAGATTGCCGGCGGTATCGAGCCAAGGATAGCTATCCTTCCATTGCTTGAGGTAACCGTCGAGGTCGCCGTCGCTCTCACGGTAGTTGGCCATGTCCTTGAAGGCGGTATGGTGTGACAGCAGCGAGGTCATCGCCTCTATCTGCTGACGGCTTGGTGCCTGCTGCTGACTGCGCATAATCTCCAGGCGGGTAAAGGCAAGCGCCGTAAGCAGACGGTTGAGCTTGCTGCGTTCAGCCTCGTCGGCTTGCTTGGAAGCCCGGTCCATCGTGGAGAAGAACTCGCCAAACTGCTGGGCGTCGAGCCAAGTGTCGAGCGCCTCGTCGATGCCGCCGTAGAAGGGTAGAGTGGCGCGCTGAGCCTGTTGCTCTATCTTGCGATAGTAGTCGCCGAGCAGCTGACCCGTCTTGGGATAAGCCGAGGCGAAGTAGCGGCTGGCGCAAGCCTCGATGTCGACATCGGGATTGATAAGCAGCTGTGCCAGCACATAGGTCTGCACATCGTCGAACGGCGCATAGTCGTATCCGCTGCCGTTGAGGAACACGCCCTTGACACCCAGGTCGCGGTAGAAGCGCAGTCTGCTCTGCATGTGGTGCAGACAGGGGTAGGGGGTGAGGTAGTCGTCGAAGTTGCGCATGTAGTCCCACACATAGACTCTGCCGCAGCATTTCTGCCAAGCCTTGATCTGCGCCTCGAGACCCTCGTGGCCCTTGGCCTGTGATGCTTCCGGCGCCATAGGCATGTCGATGGCGCTCACCATCACGCCCACGTTGTCGGGCAGACGGTGTGTGGGAGCCGTGCGGGTGGTCGAGTAGGCCGAGGTGAAGAACATCTGGTGCGGGAAGCGGCGCGCCAGCCGCTCGATGAGGGCTGTCACCGCCGGCGTAGCCGACTGCGGTGTGTTTCCTTTTACCTTGCATGCGGCGCATTGGCACACCAGCCGATTGTCGTTGGGCACCACGGCAAAGCGGGTGGTCACCCCATCGCTGCCATCGCCATACTGGTCTATCACAAACTGCTCATAGGCATGGTAGAGAGCCTCCGACGAGAAGCAGAACTGCCCCGCGTCGCGCTTGCCATTGACCATAGCCGTCGCTTCAGCCGGTATACCGTCGGTAAATACCTTGCGCAGATTGTGTCCCCACAGTCCCCAGTCGAAGTCTACATTGCCCACACCCAGTATGGGCATCATGTCGGCATTGGTATTGGTGGGAGTATAGATGCTGCGATGCTCGAAGGCGAAGCTGCCTTTAGTGTCGCTCTTGCAGTCGACCACAGCGGGAGGCAGGTCGGCAGAGAGGAAGCGGCCGTCATCAGCCGACGCCGAGCTCATGAACTGGTATTGCAGCCAGAGCATCGCTTCGGTAGAGCGCGCCTTGAGTCTGATTTCGTGCGGAGCCACAGCCACCTCGTAGTCGCTGTCCATGCTGCCGTCGAGGTCGACCACCAGCTGCAGCTGACTGTCGTCCTGCGCTTTCCCGGCGATGATGCAGTCGCGGTCGGTAGCCCGTTTCTGGAAGTGACTCTTCAGATAGGCAGCCCATTTGGCGTCGCCAGAGTCGCCGTCGTCGGCAGCCTTGACGGCATACTCGCTGTACTGGCTGAAGGGCTTGAGCTCTGTGCCCGAGCATGCAGCCAGCAGGGTGACAGGCAGGGCGAGCATCAGCGCGCACACTGCTGTGGCCATTGTCTTAGAAGCTGATGAGAACTTGTACATCTATGTTGAACAGGTTTTTGTATCTTGTATTGACGCCGTCGATGGGGCTCTCTTCGGTGCCCGTGCGGGTGTTGGTCTGGGTGTAGTAGGTGAGCCAGGTGCCCAGCACGCCCAGTGTGACATTGCGGTGTATGCGGTACTGACCGCCCAGGCCCACCTGGGTGTTGAGTCGGCTGAAGGTACCAGGCATCGCGTTGTCTATCATCGACGCTTCGGGCGCCGAGCCGATGCTCGCCAGTGCCTGTATGCACGACTTGCCGTCGTTGAGCATGAAGTACTTGCCCTGCAGCATCAGGTTGGCATACATCTTACTCTTCATATTGTAGAGGTCCAGACGACCGTTGAGCCAGAAGAGGTCGATGGTCTTGCTGGCGCCGATGCCCAGGTTGAGCAGCAGATTGTGGGTGTCGTCCCAGTGGTCGAAGACCCATGCCGGCGAGTCCTCGCCCGTAGCCTGCCATCTGAACCGTTTCTCGTAGGAGTTGATGCGGCGGAAACCAGCATGCACCTCGCCTTCCCAGTCATGGGTGAAGTTGCGGGTGAGACGGGCGTTAGCCATGAGTTGGGGGAAGTACTTGTTGGCCAAGCCCACCGTAGCCGTTCCCGACCACAGGTCGTCAAACTGGTGTGTCCATTCGCCCACCAGCTGGATGCCCGTACCTCCGGGCTGCTGGTCGTCGCTCTTGGTGTCCTTGGCGGCACCCTCGCGGCCGGCGTAGTTGAAGCGCATGCCGACGGCGTCGGTCTCGTCCAGCTTGCGTGTATACTCTATCGAAGCCACAGCCGTGATTACATCTTCTTCTCCATAGCGTCCTTGCAGGTATTCAAAGTTGAGTCCATTGCGGTAGCCGCGTGCCACGAGTCCGTCGAGATGGCGCTGGAACGAAGCCTCCTCGCCGTAGCCCGGACGGTAGTATTTCTGGTAGACGTAAGCCGAGTCATACTCATGCTTGGCCTCGAAGATGAGACCCTTGGTGTAGAGCAGCAGACGGTTTCCGCTGTCATACTCTATCGCCTTGTTGATGACGGCCATAGCCGAGTCGTTCTGGTGACGGTCCAGGAGCGCCATGGCCCAGTCGCTGCTGTTGGTACTGTTGGCGCGTATCAGCAGCGAGTCGCCCATATACTCTGCCACCTTGGGCAGCAGGATGTCCTGAGAGTTGGAGTACTTGCGGTCGGTGGTGTAGAGCGCAGCCTGCTTGACCACATAGAAGTTGTCATTGGGATAGCGCTCGCGGCCCAGAGCCACCCAGCGGCGGTGTTCCTTCCAGCGCTTGAGCTGGGCTGATGTGTTGACGGCATATTGCAGACCGTCTTCAGAGAGGGGGCATATCTCGAGCAGGCGCAGGCTCTGCGTATAGGCTTTGCCATAGGCACCCAGCCTGATGAGGCGCTTGATGTGGGGCACGGCAGCTTCTTCGTAGGCGTTGACATACTGGGCGCGGGTGAGGGCGTCGTCTTCCTCCTCACACTTCTTGGCAAGCAGTTCGAGAGCCGCCTCGGTGCGTCCGCTGCGGTTGAGGATGTCGGCATGCTTGAGTATGGTGTTGGGCGCATCGGGGAACTGTGCCTGATAGTCGGCGAGCGCACGCTCGGCGGCAGTATAGCGGCGCAGCTCTACGTTGCAGGTCACCATGCGGTTGAAGGCAGCCTCGCGCACTTCCTTGTCGGTAGAGTGCTCTGCGGCAAACTCGAGCAGGGGGAGGGATTCGCCGTAATCGCCATTGTTCATCATCTCCATGGCACGGGTGAGGCGCTCGCGCGCCAGCTCGTCAGCCACGTCCTTGTTGGCGGGGTTGCGCTGGTAGAGGCGGCTGAGCAGACTCGATGCAGCCTGGGCGTTGCCCATACGGCGGTTTACGATGTATGCCTTGTAGAGCAGGTCTTCGTGAATCCGGCAAAACGAAATGTGCTCGATTTGAAAAACGAAACGTGCAAAAATCGGGAAAAACGAAACGTTCTAAAAATTTCGCACACACGACACTTTAAAACAACAAAAAAGCAGTCCAAAACGGGCTGCTTTTATAGTTTTTGAACGGCGAACAAACGGCGTTCAAACGAGGTTCAAATTATGCGGCATTAGACTTCACGAGCATCATATCTTTGTAACCTGCATCATAGTTCACATGCGCATTGAACTCGAAACGCTTACAACCTTCAAACGGATTGCCGAGCGTTTTATTCTTGCCTAACCATTCACAAAGCTCAATGATAGATGACTTATCTGATGTGAAATAAACAAACGGCTTTCCTTTGAGTACATTCAACACATCGAGATAGTCAGACAAATGCCAGTACATTTTGTATGTTCCAACCTCTGTGGACAAATAAGGAGGGTCCACTATAAATACCACATTCGGCTCGTCTTTATATTTTTCGTATAGTTCACGATAGTCACATGATTCAATCGTCAAGCCTTCCAGATAGTCCTCACTTGTCGGGTAGTCGTTCTTTCGGATATTATTGTATAATGTCTGCTTCTCCATTTCCTCGATGCTCAGTTCGTACTTCATCGAGAACATCACCGATGCCGAGATGGTTATAAAATCAATATAGCCCACCGTTTGCTCCTCATGTCTCAAACGTTCAAACATCTTCTCACGCATCACACCATCTATCCGCTTGTGCTTTGGCGTATTGCCAACGATCTCTCGCAAATCAGCGAGCAGCGCATTTGTCTGAGGTATATGTGCCAATCTCTCGCGGTAGTTGTCGTAGTCGTTATATACCACAGTTGCCTCTGGGCGCAAATGCTTCGTTATATGGGACAGCAAACCGCTGCCACCGAACAAATCCACAAACACTGTTTTGTCGTTGAACTGGGGCAAAATCTTGATATACTCCTTTGCAAACATGCGCTTCTGTCCGACAAAGGGCAGAGGTGCTGCCATGTGCATTTTCCCTCTCATACGTTCAGTTCAAATTTTATATTATCCTCACCAGCGAGAAGTCGTTCAGTGGGTTTTATGTTGTTTTCATAGATGTGTACATTCGCCAGGTTCAGCGTGATAGACTTTAGCGACAAGTCTATCTGTCGAGCCATCAGATAAAGGTGGTAAATGTCTGAAGGAAGTCCGAGGTTTGCATCGGAGCTGCGCTGATACGCCGACACAACCAATGCACCGTCCTCTATTTGAAACTGCACAAGGCTCAGGCACGGTGCCTGGTTGCTCTCTGCATCCGTTGCTCCGAGAAACAGTACATAGTTTTTGCTGTTGCGTTTCTCCTTGTTGATGCGCTTAATAAGCGGCGGCAGTTTCTCCATATAGGTCGGGTAACTGTTCACCAATGTCTGACCACAATAGTCCCACCACGAGATGCCTGCTTCACGGTATCGTTCCACGCTACGCTCACCCTGCATAAAAAGCTTCAGCTCTTCCTTCAGCTTCTTTCTCGCTATACCGTGGCTCTCGAATATGTCGAGCAGATCAGCCGGTGTGAGCGTCAGCTGCTCATTGAGCAAGTATTTTATCTTGCCTTTTTTGTTCTGTTGGGTCTTGCCTTCAGCAAGCACCTTCCCCAATAATAAATAGTATTTGTTCATCGTGTTTTATTTTCGATACGGCAAAGTTACCACGCTTCCGCATCAAAAAGTAACACCACGAGCAAATCACACTGCAAGCCTTTTGCAGCACGTTTTCAAAAGCCTTGCGCTTTACTTCCTCCGAGCACCTGAGCGCTACACTCTCGACCATATCGCTTGATGAGCGTGTACACCTTGCGCTCGCTCACATGATAGCGATCTGCAAGTGTCGCCACAATATATGAGACCTTTTCGCCACCACCGAGCATCACCCGATAGTCGTTGTACAAGTCTATATATTCCACATCTTCGATGCGTATCCCTGCCTGTTGTAGCCTTTTTAACGGCTCTCGGTTAAAATTCAATATCTCAAATACTTTCATTTTCAACTAAATTATGTACCTTTGTATCGCCAATCACTTTATGACAACAAAAATGCTCACAGCGCGGCAGAGGGTATATGCCCCCGGTCGTGCGCTGTGAGCGTTGTTATAAAAGTGATTGGCGTTGCTTTTTAACAGGCCGGGGGCTTTTTTTATATCCTCCCCCGAAGGGATTTTTTAAGAGTTGTACTTGCTCAAATTTATTGCATCTTTATTCTTCCAGCCATTTTCCAGCATCTCTTGTATATGTTTAACGGCTTTCGTGTAGAAATCTGCAAGTTCATCAAGCGTTTCAAACGTATGATACACTGGCCTTTCATCAGTGCCGAACTTAAATGTCACTGGCAGCGTTTTCCCGTCCGTCTGGACGGCCAAATCGTATGCAGCCTTATAGTTGTACTGGTTCTCTTGCGAGAGCCACACAGAGGCTCCTTCATAGCTGAAGCCCGACAATATTGCTACATCCGTTTGTTGGTTGTACCATTTTCTTACGAGGTCTTTTATTTCCTCGTCAGTCGGCTTGTGTGTCAGTTCTGCCTCCATGTAGTCAGCAGTTCCGTCATCATGTTCTTGCACGTCCCAACGAACGCGCCACTTGTTTTTGATGGGGTTCACGCATTCAAGCAGTTTCACCTCCAAACTTCCTTGTGCTCTTTTCATCAACTAAAAACGTATTTGGTTCGACCTTTGCCGAACACTTCCGTCTTGATCGTTGTCTCAAACGGGAAGCCATCCGGCACTTCTTTAATCTGGGCGAGGATATTTTTCATTTCCTCACTGTTGGTAAAGAATTTCCTGGCTTCGCCGTTCATCTCGATCGATACGATGCAGCGGTCTTCACCCTGCTCCGTCTTGATGCCCGTCTCAAAGTCCTTCACGATGATAGGAATGTTTACCAACTCGCGGATACTTACTACTGTACCCGCGAAGCGCTTTTTGCCGTCTTCTGGCTTGTAAGCCACATTTAAGTCCTTAAAACTTTTCATTGTTTTGCCTGTTAATTTATTAAACAAATTGTTACAGTCGGCGTGCTTTGTCATCCCATAAAAGGATGCTGTCAGCTCTCGCCTTCTTTTTCTCGATTTTACCTCGCACATCTTTCTTGCGAACTTCTGCTTGATACGTTTCCTTAAACGCACATTGTTTGGCCGTATCACATAGCCCAGAAAGTCTATTCCCTCAGCAGTCGGGAACACCCTCTCATTGGGCTTTACCACCAAATCTATTTCCTGCAGCTGTTCATGTATGATGTCACGAATCATCCATAGTTCCGCTTTCGTTTTACCGAGTACCACACCGTCATCACAATATCGGTAGAAATGACACACGCCGTACTTGTCCTTCAGATAATGGTCTAAATATACAGACAACAACAAATTGCCCAAGCCTTGCGACGAACGTAGCCCGATGCTGATACCTTTTGGTATAATGCGAACAAAATTGTCAAGCATAGCTATGAGCTTCTTGTCTTTGAAAATCCGATGTACACAATACATAACGAAATCCTGATTGACACTCTCGTAGAACTTAGAGATGTCGAACTTGTAACAGTAGCGTGTTCCTTCAGGATCTTCCTGTATATCACGAAGAATGTACTTCATAAGGTCGTGCATTCCCCTGTTTTTAATGCTTGCGGAGGTTGTTCTTATAAACCGCTTTTTTAGGTGCTTATCCACTACGGACATGATAGCATGAGCAGCTATACTATTCTTTAGACTCTTGAAAAATTGAATATGCCGTAATTTACCAGCTTCAATAATGTCTTTCTCCTCAATGTCATTTGGCGTTACATGAAACTGGCCGGAAACAATACGCTCAGAAAGTTTCTTAATGAACTCCTCACGATGCGCAAGCAGGTAACGCCCTTGACGGCTTTCCTTCCGTTTGGTGCCACTGATCACCTGGTCGAACGATTCCGCAATATTAGAATATTCGACAATCTCCTCAATGATATGACCTTCTCTACGCATAGCATCAGTTGTTTTTAATTACAGAAGATAAGGGCCTTCCTATCCCCGGGCCAAACTTCTTCGAACCGTTCCGGCCTACCAAACTCTATTGCCCGACACTTGATGTTTCAGCTTTCCGTCCTTTCATGGACGCTGTTGCTGTGGCTCGTTTCCCTCGGCACCACATCGAGGAGCGCGTCCTCATCGTTGTACGCCGATATATTTTGATTTCCAGACGCGAGCCGACATTCGTATTCGCATTCGAAGCATCGTTATTCGCATTCGCATTCGACACACCGCCATTCGCATTCGCATTGTTGTACCCGCGATAGACCACACGGCCCATTAGGAAACTCTACCAAGATGCAAAGTTACTCATATTCCCGCCAACTCAAGCGATTATACTCTAAATCAGTTGCAAAGCGACAATATTTCAACGAAAACAGCAGCACCACCAGGTTCCAGCGAAAATTCTAAAATTTTTCGACCGGCTTACGCCGGTGATGCCACGTCTTTCGTTTTGTCGCTTCGCTCCCGCTTTTCGCGCTTCGCGTTACGCTGCCTCGACTATCGCCTTATACGCAGCCACGCTTTGCGCCCTCACGAGTTTGCCGCGGAAGGCCAGACGCGAGCCGACATTCGCATACGCAAACGAAGCATCGAAATTCGCATACGCATACGACACACCGCCAACCGCAACCGCATAGTTGCACCCGCGATAAACCACACGGCCCGTGGCTGTGCTTATCCAGTACATGTCTGAATAGTATGTGCTCGACGAACCATTCATCGAGCCTACTGGCACTACCGCCATCAGCCTTCCATGAGCCACTGCCGTTATCCAGTTACCGCTATTCGTCGTACCATTTATCATCATCGTGCTGCCATCAGGCATCCAAATGCGCCACTTGCCCTCATTGCCGCTCGTGTTCGGCAAGTCCACACCGTCCATCATGTCATACTTGTGTCCGTAGATGTCCTCATAGCCCAGGCAGCAGATATTGTTCACCTGCGTCACCTTTGCAGCACCATACTCGTCCTTGTCCACATACCAGGCATATTGGTGCACTCTGTTCTCGTCCACCAGACTGTTTGTCACATTCGGGTTGATTGCCTTTGCGCCCTCATAGCCTATGGTGTCCTGCATGCCCCTCGATGCCGTACCTCCAGTCGTGCGCATATTTGTATGCGAACCTGCGCCACACTGCTCCTGCATGTTCCTCCTGCCATACTTCGCGTATGCAAGGTTCGCAATGCGGAAGTGCATCAGAGCGTCAATCTGCTGCATACCTCGCTGCACGCTGTAATAATGGAAGTCCGTCCATGCCATGCTTGCTGTAGTGCTGCCGCCAGTTATGCAGGCACGCAGCTTGCTGCCCACAACAGAACTGCCCACAACAGCGCACAGATGCTCATCGTTCGCAAACCATTCAGGCTCCATATCCTCTATCTTGCTGCTGTTGGATAGCACCACCTTGTCAAACTCGGCTGTGTTCAATATAGAGAAGTACAAAGTCTTGGCTCCCTCAGGCACATCGCTGATGAGATACATTCCAGCCTCAAATCTGTTTCCCAGCGTTGGCACCACGATACTCTTCACCACATTGCCGTTCACGTCGGCAAATGCGCTGCCCACAAGGTTCGTGCCTGGCACACTCGGCCAACGGACACGCTTGTGCTTCGACACATCCACCACGCACACCGAATAAGAACTGTCCGTACTCATGGCATTTGTAATCGTGTCCCTGCCACTCATCACTTTCCTGCCTTTAGTGTAACCGCCCTGCACCGCCTTGATGTCATCAAGCGTCAATACGTCCACATTCGGCACAGCCGGCATGTGATCCTTGTCCTTCGAGCTGTAGCAGCTGTAGTCCTTGCTGTTCAAGAAGTCATTCACACCCTTGCTCCAGAAGAAAGGCTCGTGCATCATCAGGTCACCCTCGCTGCCGTCAAGTTTGGCTGGGGTTCCGTCGGCATACTTGGTGCTGTCCGTATCGTCAAGCTCCAAGTAAGTCATCTCGCCGTCCAGATTGTTCACCACGGTATCGACATTCGCCATGTTCACGTTTCTCGTGGTCGCCTTCTTTGTCACCTTCGCCAGCACTCTGTGGCGGTTCTTCAGTATCGCAGCCACATGGCCGCTTGGCTTGTAGTCGTTGCCGTACTTATAGCCCGTGCCGTTATCCAAGTTCGAGAGGTTTGCATCGTCTGCCACGCTCTCGTCGCTCTCCAGCATCGTGTATTCCGGCTGCTCGATGTTAAGTTCCGGGAAGTGTTGCTGCAGGGCTTCATACTCCTCATCGGCCTTGTATCTCGTCAGTCGGTATGTGCCCACCAGTCGGCATGTATCCACGTTGCCGCCTTCCTCGTCCACTCCGCCCGTCTGCATCAATGAGGCCAGCAGGCTGCCGTCGCCTTCCATGTCGATGCCGGTCACACGCAGATACTTCACGTTTCCACACCTTGCGTGCAGCGTCTGCCAGTCCACACCCGGGCAATTGTCCACCACAAGCCTGTTGATGTTGCTTGTGCCCTCCAATGTCAGACCGCTGGTCGTCAGTTTGCCCAGGTAGCGCAGTTCCAGTGTCTGTAACGTTGCCGGAAGCGTTACGCTCGTCAGCGGAGCACCCTGTGCGAAGTTCACGCCGGTCAGGGCCGTCTTGCCTGCCCTCAGTGTCTCCAGCTTCGTGTTGTTGCTCAAGTCTATGCCGGTGAAGCTGCCTGACTTCAAGCCGGTCATATTCAGAGTACGCAAGTTTCGGCAGCCGTTCACCAGCAATGCGTTCAGCGTTGTCTGTGTCTGGCCGCAGCTCACGTCAAGCGTCCGCAGGGCGGAGCAGTTGTTCAGGTTCAGGGTCTGGAGTATGGCATGGCTCACGTCCGTCAGGTCAAGCCCCATGATGCGGCTCGCACCATAGATGTACTGCGGGTCATTCACGATGAGGTCCGTGTCAAGCGTCAGTTCCACCTGGCTTCCAGTGTCCTCCGCAAGCACTGCGCTTTCGTGCGGAGTACCGCTCGTGTAGCCGTAGCCGAAGAAGTAGCGCTCGCTCGCCTTGATGCGGATCTTGCGGTTGTCCGAGCCGAACTTGTAGCCGAAATATGCCGCGAAGCTGTCCTTTCTGTATGTACCGCACACATACTGGCTGTCCAGCAATGCAAAGCGGTTCTGGATGGTATAGGTGCGGTGCGCGTATCGGCTGCCCTGGAGTGCATAGAGGTAGTCATAGTAACTCGTAGTGCCGTCTGCAGTCGTCACACCCTCCGTCAGCGGTTTGATATACTTGTAGATGCCGTCCTTGTTGTAGATGCGCTCACACCAGTTGCCCATCATCTCCTCATTGAACACCTTCAGCACATACTCCAGCGACATCGTGCTTCGCAGCTTGTCTGCCACCTCCCTCAGTTTGTCCGGGCAGCCTCTCACAAGTTCCCACAGCACGGAGTCGTGTCCTGCAAACGCATACGAGCCGATGCTCTCGTCCATCGTCTCCCACGTTATCGTGTAGTCGTATTTCAGAACCGAGTCGTTGCGCTCACCGAACACCGTGTCCATGTCGTATGGGATGAAATACCATATCTTGCCGTCCCACGTCACGAGCATCATGTTCTTCGCGCGGTTGTCCACAGCCATGAAGTAGTCCGTTATCAGATACCATGCAAATGGCGAGTCGTTGCCGAAGTATTCCGCATATTCGTTCAGAAATTTCGTCGGGTTGCCCTTGCAAGAGTATATCCACTCCCAAAGGCGCTTCACTGCCGCCTTGTCGTCCTCATGCGCCGTCGCCCATGTGTCGTCGGCCTTGAAGCGGAACTCCAGAGCGTCGTCAAACGTGTCCATGTTGCTCGTACCGAACAGGCACAATGTCTCCGAGTTGTTCAGGAACTCCAGGCAGATACACTTGTTGCGCCCGCCCTTCAGTGCAGCCTCGTCATTGAAGCCCTCGATACCCTCAAAGCCGTAGATGATGCCGCTGCCGCTCTTCTCGTTGTTGAAGTTGTACTTGCCAAGATACACGTTCTCACCCGTACCGTTGTTGTCGTAGAACAAATCTATCGGGAAACCGTCCACGCCGATTCTCACATCATAGTTGCCCTTGTAGGCCATTTGTGGCGGAGTCAGCCAGCCGCATCTCTTCCAGATGTCGTTCACCACTCTCACCGCACCCGTATTGTGCGTAGATGAAGAGTCCGAGAAGTCCGCCTTCAGACAGAATATGTCTATCGGTCTTGCACCTGGTTTGAACGAATATTTGAAGTCCGCTACCTCCACACCGTTCACATACAGCTTAGTGCCGTACTTCGTCGAGCGGCTGAAGTAGATGCGGTAGTTCTTTCTCGGGTAGGTCGTCGATGAGGTGCCTTGTATTCTCAGTCCGCACTGGTAGATGATGAAGTCATACTCCTTGCCGTAGGCCGAGTAGAAGTAGATGTCCACCGGAACCTCAAACTTCTTGTTGTTCGTCTGGTTCACTAAGTTAACGTCGCCCACGATGCGCATCACGCTCTTGCCCATCGCCCTCAGCTTGTCTATATCGACATCAGTGCCCTCGTCGTCCATCACCTGGTTCTTTTCGAACAGCACCACCATCTCGTCGCTTGTCGGGCGGTCCACCATATAGTTCGACAGTTCCTCATCATCACCCAACGCACGGTTGTACACACGCATGTTCCTCACCTCCACGTCTGCGCTCTCGCTCGTAATCCTGATGTTCGTCGGTTCTGCCTGGAGCAGCGAATCCGTCGAGGCATACTGCTTCGCGCCGCATAGGATGCCGTTCACATACAGCGTCATCAGTCGGGCCGCCTTCTTCTCCTGCACCACGAAGGCTATCTTCAGTGTCATACCGCTCGCGAACTTCGTGCCCACTTCCGAGCCTGCGCCCGTCCGCATCAACGCCTCCTGCGTGGTCAGTCTGAAACCGACATTGCCGGCCATGCAGTCCACCACCGTGCCTTTGCGGTCGGTCACATTACTGCAGGTCAGTTCCATCTCGTAGGTCGCACCTGTCGTGGTGGCGTCATTGGCAAATGGCTTGTAACCTATCTCGATGTTTGCCCCGTTCGTCAGTTTCAGCGCGTCGCCCGTCCAGCCGTTGCTCTGCCAGTCAAAGCCTTCAAACACCGTTTGAACGTCGTTATAACGCCATTCAGCAGGCTCGCTCTCGGCATTGCTTCTGCCGGCTGCCGTCAGTTTCAGCACAAGTCCGGCAGTCGCCTCGCTCAGGTCAATGCCACTCTCCGTCACCTTCACGTTCAGCTTGTATTCCGTTGTGCCGCACTTCAGCACCATCGCCACGTCGCCCTGCTCCAGGAAACGGTTTGTATATACCTGCGTAGTCCTCGGGACGCTCACCGTCTGCGTATGAATGCCGTCTCGCCACACACCCACGGTCGCCGGGGTCGTTGTCGGGTCATACGCCACAAAGTCAAATCTCACCTGCTCATACTGGCCGGTTTCAATAGTCGGGGTCAGATGGTCGTCCGCAAAAATGCGTCCGTCACCGAAGGTCAGCTTCGTGCCGATATACGGGGCGTTCTGTCCGGCCTTCAGAATGTCAAAATAGATGCTCTCACTCTTCAGCGTCAGCTCCGCGCTCGCCTCCATCTCGGCGACGATCTGCACCGTGTGCCGGCCGATGCTCACTCCCGACATCGACAAGGAGAAACTGCCGTTCGTCGTGCCGCTTCTTTTAACCGTCTGCGAGTCCCACTGGTGTCCGTCCAGATACAGCGTCACGGTTTTGTCGCCGCTTCCGCTCACCGCAAAGGGGATGCTCACCGCCTCGCTCACACCGTAGCCGCCCTTTGCGACACACTCGGCTATGTTGAAGCTGCTGCTCAGCGCAAGGGTCACAGCCTTCACGCTCACATAGCTCTGCCTCGTCTGTGTCTTGCCGGTGGTCGGGTCGGTTGTGGTAGCCCTCACATAGATGTCTGTCGTGCCGAGCAGCAGGTATTTCGTCAGATCCAGGGTATAGGTTCCCTTGCTCACATCATGCTGCGTGTCTGCATACATCACGGTCGCGCCCCTCTTCATCTCAATGCTGACTGTTGCCTTCTGGCCCGTGGATGTGCCTTTCTCGTCACCGCTGCTGTACTGGTGGTCATACGTCCATGTCAGCATCGCGCTGTCACCTTCCTTGATGATGGTCTTGCTGACGGCTGCATCCAGCACGATTTTCGTGGTCGAAGCGTCACCGCCTCCACCGCCGCTTCCTGCCGGAATGTCCGCAGACGCTATCTCCGCACCGCTATTGTTGGTCAGTGCCAGGCGCACGCTGCTGCCGTCGTCACTCACTTCGGCATTCATCCCCAAGACGGTGCTCGCCTCTATCTCCATCAGCTTTGCCGTCACGGCAGCGTTCTGCACCGGGTTCGTCGAGCTTGCGTTCAGGCTCTCGTCCACCTCCGTCTCGCTGATGGTGATGGCGACATTGCCGTCCTCGCCAGGCTCCAGCTTCTTGCCGTTTAGCGTCACGCTCTTCACCGTGCCGTCGCCGCCGAAGTCCTCCCAGCTTGCCGCCTGCTCCCAGCTCTCGATGTTCGTGCCCTTGAACTGCTTGGTCTCCCATTTGCCCTGTGCCGTCTCGTAGGTGATGCAGCGTCCCTTCGCGCGTGCCTTCCCTTCCACGGCTGCTATGGCGGTCTCAAGCGTATAGTATCCGCTCTCCAGCGGAACCTGCTCCGTCACGTTATAGGTGTTGCCACCGCCGCTTCCGCTTATCTCCACCAGGTTCTCTTCCTCATCACTCCACACATACACCACGCCACCGCACACATACGCCTTGTCCTTCAGTACTTCCGTGCGCACATCGTTCAAGTACATGTCTGCGCCAGGCCAGTTATTGCAGTATATGTTGCCATTCTTCCCACAGAAGGATTTGTTCACCGTGTCATAGTACACACCGTCTATCTGGGGGCATGATACAAGTCGTATCTCCACGCCTTCCACCAGCCCGTCAAACCGCGCTGTCGCGCCGTTCCTCGCAGCCAGTGCCGTTTCCTTGTACTCCGCTTCCACGCTTTCTGCCTTTGCCACAGCAGCGTTGGTCTTCTGGGCGGCATCCGTGGCCTTGCCTGCCGCATCGTTGGCAGTTTTGGCCGCTGCCGCCGCTGTTGATGCTGCCGTATCCGCTTTCTTTGCCGATGCGTCAGCCACAGCAGCAGAAGCCCTGGCGACAGCAGCTGCGTCCTCCGCAGGTTTCGACAGCAGTTTCAGCGGAGCGCTCACCACCGTCTCGCCTCTCATGGCAGGGAGGCTCACCACACCGTCCAGCGTGCTCACAGCTTCCAGCTCGTCCACACTCTGGCTGTCAGTCTTTATCTGGTTCACCACATCCTGGACCAGTTCCTTTTTCTCTTCTTCTGTCAGTGCCATAGTCGTATGATTTTTTGTTATGATTGTTTATTGATGATTCTTGCCGTATATTTCGTAGGCCAGCCGTTCAGCGTCTCGGTGCTGTCTGGGTCATACACCAGTAGCACCTCAAGCGTATCACCCTTGCCCATATCCAGTGTCTCGTAGTGTCCGCCATCCCAATGTACCATCACAGGCAGTTCCTCGGTGTTCCAAGGATATTCCTTTTTGCTGTCCTGCTGGCTGTAGCGTCCACACACCTTGTAGTTGCTCGACCCTATATCGGCGATGATAGTTATTCTCATACAGAATGGGGTATCCTTTCCAATGGCCAAACCGTCCCTCACTTGCCCTATCTTGGGCAATGCCACAACGGTAGAACCTTGCGTCGCCTTAACGATGAAGCGGTTCGCTGCCTGCAGGTCCATATAGCCTACAAATACCGTGTTCGCCTGGTCAAGGGTTATTTTTTTGTACGCATAGCCGTCCATAGCACCGTTCAGCACACCAGAACCCTTACCCGCAAAGGCGAAATTTCCGTTCATGGAGTTTTCTATGTCGAACACGATGCCATACTTCGGGGATATGCCAAAATCGAAGTTGTAATCAGTGGCAGTATCCACCAACCGGCATAGCATAGGTTGTCCGTAGTTGTTCCATGTGCCGAAGATGGCTTGCCGTCCCTTATCGTTGAACCCTATCATGTCATCATACAAGAACAGACCGTTTTCGGTATCCTTTACCTCTATTGTACCATCTTCGTTATAAATTACATCTGCACCACCTATGTGCCCGTTTCCTATGCTGAAACCACCTATGGCTCCACCCTCAGCGTACACATGGCCTCGGAATGTCCCATTCACAGCCTCAATGCTGCCGTCTTCCTTCACCTTGAAATATCCGTTGGCCGTCACCAGTCCCTCCAGCTTGATATTGTCTGCCGTCAGCTTGATGACGGTTTTCTTATTGCCCTCACCATCCGTTTCCTCTACGCCCACACCTATCAGAGCCAGTTTGCCGTTTGCATCCTTAATATAGATACCCGTACCTTCAGGTTGTATCATCAGCCCCGTCTCTTGTAGTGCCCGCTCGTCCTTGTCATACACGGCTGCCGATATTTTCACCAGTCGCTCCGACTGCTCAAACAGAGTTTTGTACTTGTAAGTCAGCGCCTCAATCTTGTCTGTGCTCAGTACAAGCATATACAGATAGATGTCGCCGTCAAACGCCAGCTTGAAGTCGCCCGTGCCGTTCCACAGTCCGCTGCAGGTGTATTGCACATAGCCGTCGGTAGCAGCGATTTCCTCGCTTACCTCCATACTGTTGAAGTCCGCAAAGCCCGTCTTGTCAACATTCTCAAAACCTATCTTCAGCGTGCCTGCCTTTGCGCAGCGATAAAAGAAGCTCAGATACACTGGCAAGGCTTCCTTCTTCCCCTCGCCGTTTGTCGGAAAGGTCGGCACAAAGCGTAGATTCTCATGCTTCTGTCGGATATACTTGTTGCGTATCCGCACCACCTTGCGTCCCATGTCTGTCACCACGCTCGCGCCGTCACCCTTCTTCGATAGTGCTGCGCCGTTGGCCCATATCCACCTGTTGCCGACGAGGAAGAACACCGTCTCATTCTCCGAGTTCCACTTCTCCAGTCCCGATGCAAACGTCGGGTTGTTCAGATAGCCCTTCTCGCTTAGGAAATCGTTCCTCACGCTGTCGATCGCGCTCTGCACTTTGCCCTCCGTTATCTCCAGCTTGGTCTTCACGTCCTCGCCGGTCGAAAGCAGGAACGTGCCGCGCAGATACACGTTGTCCGCATACAGACCATTGCCCCGGGGCTGGTTGTTCCATGGGAATGTGTCATCCTTAATGCCGTCCAGGTTGCCGAGTCTTGCGCGCAGGGCATTGCCAAAGGTCTTCCCTCTCACGCCGTCCATCACGTCCACCCTCGGTTCTCCGTCCTCAGTCGCCGATATAAGCACCAGGTTCTGGCGGTTCTCCACTGCCGTGTTGCCCATCAGCACACACTCGTCACCCGACTTGGGTTCCACGTCCTCAAACTCCTCCTTCGCCACCACGATGCCCTTCGTTGTCACCTCAGCCACCTCCACCCAGTAGCTACGCAGGTCCGTACCCGTAAATGTCTGACAGCGCACCAGGTCGTGGCGCACGAACATGTTCTCCTGCTCGAAGCTGATGAGGTAGTAGTCGCCTTGTTCCTCCACAGCCTTTATCTTCCCGTTCGCAGCGCTCACGCATATCTGGCCGCCCACGCTCCGCACCTTGTTTATCAGCAGCTCAAACACGTTCATCACCTGGCGCACCGTCAGTTTGTCCACAATCAGGTGCGACAATCGGTCCTCATCCATACCCAGTTTCCAGCCCCTGTCCGTCAAGCCCCCGCCACTATAGTCCCCGCTGCTGAGCAGCTCCTTCACCACAGCCGTCAGCAGCTCCGCGTTGCCCTTGCCGTCAACAAAGCCGTTCTCCTCCTCGCCAAACACCACGCCCTGCTCAAAGGTTATCCGCCCCTTCGTGCGGTCATTGCGTTTCCTGCTCAGAAATTCCTGCTCGCTCCTTCTTGCCGAAAACAGATTGTTGTCCGTAGGCAGAGTCGTGTCCCAAGAGCGTATCACATCAGGCAGTTCCACAGTGTTCGCCTTCACCTCGCTCCGTACGCTCTCTATCTCGTCCGCCATGCGGCTCTGCGTCGTTTGCGACAGCACGTCGCTTATCTCGATGTCAGCCTCCGTCGGCCGCTCCAGCTTCTGGTCCACCACCGTTATGCGGCTCTCACGGTAGCCGCTCGCAAAAAAGCGGTCACTCTCCAGCCGCACCCTTTGCCCCATGCACGGCACAACGCCGCGTTTCTTCAGCGCCACATAGTCCGTCGAGCATTTGTACACGCTTCTGTCCAGGCAGTGCTCGTCCATGTATTTTTCCACCGCCGTCGCATACTCCTCCTCCGCTATCGGGTAATACTCGTCCGGCATCCTCACGTTCCACAGTATATAGGTGTCCCCCGCTTTCGGCTCCAGCACTCCGCCTGGCACCTGCGTGTCGTCATCGTATGGCCATATCGTTATCAGCTCAAACTCGCGCATCGCACTGTTATAGTTCACCTCAAAGTAGTGCTCCCCGTCCTCGTCGTTGCCCAGACCGGCCAACTGCCCCGTCTGGAACGTCACACGCTTCACCAAGCCTCCTATCTCATATTCGTTCGGATCGAAGTTCATCCCGCCGTCCGTGAAGTAGTATATGTCGAATGGCTTGCCGTCATCACCCTTTTTCGTCTCCTTCCTCACCGAGCTCACCGCGCCCGTGCGCCTCGGGTATATGTCCTGGAACGCCGCCTGCTCGAAGTGCTCCACAATGCCCAGTTCCGTGTTCCGTTCCACATACGTCGCACGGCTCGGCAGCAGCAGTCGGCTGCTGCCGTATTTCTCAGCGTCTATGTTGCGGCTGCTGCCTATCGGGAACAGTCGGGTGAAGAACTTCACGTTGTCAGCCGAGTCACGCTCTATGCTCAATAGACCGTTGCCGTAGCCCAGCGTCACCTCGTCGCCCCTCTCGCAGCGGCACACGTTCACCGTCATGCCCTCTATCCACCATTCCGTCCCGGCCTCGTCGGCTATCTTCTTCAGAGCGTCGTTCCCGTACAGACCCTCCGAGTAGTCCACCACGATGTTCCCCGTAGCCTCCACCTTGCCCACCTTCCAGTCCGTTATGCCGCCCATCCAGCGGTTCAGGTTCTTCACCACCAGGGCCACATGCTCACGCGCCGTCGCCGTGTAGCTGAATACTGGCGAGTCCTCCGTGTTCAGCATCAGCGCCTGTTTGATAAGGCTCGCCGCACCGTACAGTTTCACCGAGTACGTCCATTTCCTGCGACCCGTCTGCTTCGGCGTGTACGTCTCCACACACCAGAACTTCCGCCCTTCCCACACCGTCCAGTCGTTCAGCTCCAGTGTCACGCACTCCTGGCTGTCCAGCGACACGCTCAGGTAGTCGTCACCGCCCACCTCCTCGTGGTGAGTGCTGCTACTGTCGGGCACCAGCGTTGTCCTCAGCCGGTTCCGTTTGTCATATATCTTCAGCTCCATGTCCTTTGATGTCCTTTTTATCGTTGTTTTATCGTTGTTTTATCGTTGTTTGAATACCTTGCAAACGCCGTTTCAGTACAGAGGCTTCGGCTCCCTGAATTTCAGCCGCATCCTGCTGCACACGCCGCCTTCGCCTATCGGGGTCAGTTGCTCCGTCTCCGTTGCCCCCAGATACCGCAGTCTGAACGTGCGGTCTATCTCCGGCAGCCTCACCTCCAGCCATCCCGCCTTGCCCGTCCGCAGCATCGTGAAGAACCTGCCGTAGTTCACGAAGTACGCCTGCGCCGACTCGGCCCATAGGCAGAAGTACAGCTCCACGTCACGCGCCTGAAGGTGCAGCTCTATTTCTTCCGGCAGCTCCTCTCCGTCAGCGTCAGGGTTGTCCACCACCGTCAGCTCCTTCGTCGTGCTCGGCTTCAGCAGAGCCTCATAGTTAGTCCATTCTCCCTCCTTCTTCTCCGTCAGGAACACGCCCCATTCCTGGGCTGCGTCCTTGTCGTTTATGTACAGCAGACCTTTCGTTATCTCCATGCTCTTTCCTCCTTTTTCTTACCTTGTTTTAATGCCGTCCCTACGCAGCGTGGTCAGGTCATCCTTCATGTCCCTCATGTCCTTGCGCATCAGTTTCAGCGTCTCGCTGCACTCGCCCGTGTTCGTATCTATACGTTTCAGGTGTCCCAGAGCCGTCTGCATGCTCCCCGCCACATTCTCCACGTTCGTGTCTATGTTCGTCTCGTGCACCAGCATCGCCGTGTACAGACCCTCCAGTTTCGTTATGCTCTCCTGCGAGGCCGTCGTGTATGCACCGCTCTTTCCCGTCTGCGTCGTGCTGTCCCCCTGCCACAAGTCCAACCCCTTCTCCTTCGCCATCTGACGATACTTCTCCAGCAGCGCGTTGAAGGTACCCTGCTGGCTCAGAGCATTGTCCGTCATGTCGTCCAGAATCCGCACATAGTTGCCGAACTTCTCCTCGTCCGTCAGGTCCTCGCGCTTCATCACGTCCAGCATCTCCTTCTGAGCCTTCTCCAGCAGTGGGGCTATCGTCACCGTGTATATCATCTGCTCCGCCAGCTTCTCCAGCATACCCGTCAGCGAGTCCGCAAAAGCCTTCCCCGCATCAGTACCGTTCTTGAAGGCGTCCACCAGCGCGTCCGTCAGCGTCTGACCAAGGTCGCCGAACACACCCTCAAAGTAGTCCTTCACAGACTCCCAGGCCTCCTCAGCCTGGTCATATAGGTCTATGATATACTGCAGGGCCTCCTTGTCATTCTTCGCAAACTCACGGCTGTTCATGATGCTCTCTGCCAGCTCACGGTTAAAGTTCCCCGCACTGTCTATCAGCTCCGGATAAACATCCAGAATGCTGCTGTACGTATCCTTGCCCTTGCCCCAGCCGAACAGACCCGTCTTCTTATGGCCCGTCTTTATCTCAATGTCAGCCAGTCCCGAGTAGGCGTCCTTCAGCTCCGAGTAGCCCTTGTTCAACATCTTGTTCCAGAAGGCACTGCCCGTCTCCGTGTATCCGAACTTCTTCTGCTGCTCAGCCGTGCCCGCAATCTCCGCCTTCAGGCCAGCGTAGGCATCCTTCATCACCCTCACAGCGTTCGCAGCCTTCCCGTAAGTGTCCGTGCCGAATATCGTCTGAGCCTTCTCCAGCTCCAGGTTCTGCTCCATCAGCAGCAGGTTATACTCACGCTGCTGAGCCGTCACCTCCTCCATGATCTTCTCCAAAGCAGCCTTATGGCGCGCACTCGCCTGAAAAGCCTTCGTCACCCAGCCGATAGCCTCGCCCGCGGCAGCAGCTATGCCGCCAACGACGCCGCCCTCAGCAAAGCCACGGCCTATGTTGCTCACACTCGTCATCACACCCTGCACAGCATCCATCGCCTCAGCCATGCCATCGTTACCCGTCGCCTCAAACATCTCGCTCAGCTTCCCGGCCAGGTCGCCCACCATCTCAGCAGAAGCCGCAGCAGACTCACCAAGGCGCTTCAGCTTGGCCTCAAGGCCCTTCTCCTCACCATCCTCGCCGTGCTTGAACAGCTCCCCAACCGCATCAGCCAGAGCCCTGAACGGATTCTTACCGAGCACCTCCTTCTTCAGCTTCTCATACTGCTCCGTCAGAGCCTTCAGCTTCTCAGGGCTCTTCTCCAGAGCCTTCAGCTCAGCCGGCGAAAAACCCAGTCCCGCCATATCCTTCTGCGTGATCCTCCGCTCCGTCCTTCCGTTCCCGTCCTTTATCACAGCCGTGCCCTCAGCGTCCTTCGTCCCACGCAGATAGTCCATCAGCATCTTTATACGGTCTATTATCTTCTGAACCTCAGCCACACTCTTCTCCGAAGTGTCAGCAAACAAGTCCACAAGCACCTTGTTCTCCTTCCCCAGCTCCGTCAGCTGAGCATCGTCCACAGACTTAAGCGCAGCACGCTCCTGCTTCGACAGCTCTGCCAACGCACGCTCCTTCACATCCTCGCCTATAGGACGCCCCTCTGCGTCCACAGCCTTCTCTATATGAGCACGATCCTTAGCAAACTTCTCGCTGATGCTCTTGCGCTGCTCCTCGTAGTCTTGGTACTTGGCGAGCAAATTCTGATAGAGCTTTGCTTCGGAATTTTGCTTGTATGCGTTTGCGGCTTCAGTATATTGTTTCAGATAGTTTTTTTGGTCAGCACTCAAATCATCCATAGTAACAGTTGGACGCTTCAACCCTTGCTTCTTCCAGTCAGGATGAGCCTGTTCAAATGAGAGGTCTGATATATTCTGAAGTTCATCTACCCATTCTTGCTGGCGCAAACGGTTCGCTTCGATAAGTTTATCGTAATTGAGATTTATCGTTTCAAGTTCCTTGTCAAAACCCTCTTGCAAGCCGTCAATCTCCGCTTGTTTCAAATCAAATGCGGTTTGCTTTTCTGACGCTTCTTGTTTACGTTGTGCCGCTTCTACCTGACGCCCTTTCTCTTCTTGCTCTGCTGCCTTTATATTAGCTTTCTCCTGAGGTGTAAGACCTGTGTTCTTTGTCTTTTTTGTTTTCTTTGAAGTGTCACCACCTGCAGCCTCATAGTTTGCCTTTGCCTTCTTTTCTTCATCGCGTGCCTTGCGCAATGCTGCAAGATAGGACGCTTCATCAGGATAAAGGGAACGATTGTTGCGATTCTTTATGACTTTATTTACTTCATTCTGTGCATTAGTCCATGCGGTTTTTGCATCTTTCATGAAGTCTTTAGAGGCATTCTCGTGTATGCTTTTCATACGGGCAGTGGCCGATTTGATGCGGTTTTGCAATTCGTCAACACTAGTTGCAACACTCTCCCCTGGAAGTTGTACAAGTTTCTTTCCTTGCTTGTTTGCAGAGGAGATACAATTTTTGTAGAAGTTGATGGTCTTTTGAGCGGTCTCTGCGTTCATACTATTCAACTTTGCCATAAACTTGTTATGGTTATCTGTTCGCACTTGCTGCACATCTTTCCACACCGTACCCTCTGAAGCTTTAATCAACGATTCTATAGCGGAGTTGAATGTCTGAAACGTACCACGCACGTTCCTCACTTCTTTATTATATTTCTTGTCAAGGTTCTGATAGAGATTATAATCAGAATCTGACATATTCAAGCGACCGGTTTTGTAGTACTGCTTGCGCAATTCCAAATATTTCTTCAGATCCGCCACTCGTTGTTGGTCTGCCTTCAAATTACCTTCGCCTTTAAGATTACGTTCCTCACGAAGTTCCTCGTTATATTCTCGGCGTGCCTCCGTCAGTTTGTCGATAAGTTCCTTTTCGGTCTTGTATTTCTCAAATACTGACGGCATCAATTTCTTTAGCTTTTCTAGAGCTTCTATTCTGTCTAGTTCCGCTAGATTTTCATCTGTTATGGTGCTTATACATTTTTCAATCGCTTCTTTTTTGTCATTGATTGCATCTGTCTGTTCTTTCTCACGATCAGCCGCACGTTGAGCCTCGTCAGCTGCTGCAGAGCAATTCTTTGAATATATAGCCAGCGCAGCGGCAGCAGACAAAATAACAGTTGCAAGTAACACATAAGGATTGGCATTTGCTGTTATATTGAAGGCTTGCTGTGCAGCTGTTGCAAGTCCCAATTCTTTACGGAACATAGCCACAAGGCGAATGTTTTCAACAAAAGAAGCAGCCTTCTGTACTGCCAGTGTTGCAATCAAAGCTGTTTTATAACTGCCATATACCGCAACAAGTGACATAAGGGCTTTTCCTACCGCTTCATAATTCTTTACAAGTTCTGAAGCCACTTCAACGCTGCCCGTTAAAATACCCTCACTCTTTTCGCCCATGGCATTGAACATGTTGTCAATAGCACCTTCCAAATTTGAGATTTGTCCCTTCAAACCTTTGCTTTGCTTATCCAGCATACCATGAAATTTGCCACCCTCTGCGGTTGCGTCTGCAAATGCTTGCGCCACCATTTCAGAGCTGATAGCACCAGCGGACATTTCGTCTTTGAGTTGTCCTATGCTTTTGCCAGTTTTTTCCGATATGATAGCGAGTGGATTGAAACCGGCATTTATCATCTGGAGCAAATCTTGCCCCATCAGTTTTCCCGTAGCCGACATTTGCGAAAATGCAAGTACAAGCGAGTTGAAGCGGTCACGGTCGCCCATGGAGATGTCACCAATCTGCTTTAGTGTCGGAATGACCTTCTCCGCCTCCATGTTGAATCCAAGCATAGTTTGCGCTCCTCCAGCAAGATCATTGAGCATAAGCGGGGTGTTCACGGCATATTCACGCAATTCACCGAAGAACTGCGTAGCTTTGTCCTTGCCGCCTAACAATGTTTCAAACGAGATACTGAGGTTTTCCACTTCCTGACGCACATCGATCATTGTTTTCACAAATTCCACAGCCTTCTGTGCCGTGAACACACCGCCAATGGTCATGCCGACTCGTTTCAAGGACTCATCAAGCAAATTAGCCTTAGTCTGGGCATCCAACATGCCCTGGCTAAGGTTCCCTTTCATCAATAATTCTACTTCTACAGCTTTCATGTCATTTCTTCAGTCTTGTTTGAAAACACTCCAGGATCTCCTGCGCGGTCCGCTTGCCATTTGATTTACGCGACGGCCCAGAATCTTCCTTGCCCTTCACCTTCACATACCGCGGGGCATCGGCAAGCATCAGCACCAGAGTCTCCCAGTTCACACCCCACAGCATATAGTCCACGCTCCAGCCAGTAGCCTGAGCCACCTGCCAAAGCATACCGAAGAGGCTATGTGAACCCTCATACTTAGTTCTTAACTCCCCTTTCTTTAATGGCTCGCTATCGTCGGCTTCAGCGGATTCGTCGCCGCCGACAATGCGATAATACTCTCGAAACCCCGAGTACCCAGCAGAAGCGTCCAACGTCGGAAAGCAGCCTCAAGCCAAACGTCATCCACCCACCAGCGTAGCAACCATGCCACCACGCCCGACAGCAGCAGCCCGCTCCACTTCCCCCTGCATATCGTCAGAGCAACAATGCGGCTCACAGTGCGACCGTGCTCACCAAGCCAAGCCAGACGCTCTGACTCTGTCATCGCCTCCAGCTCCGCGTGAGTCACGTTCATGCCGGCAAACAGACGAGCTATGCGTATCTGACCGCCAAGGCGAGGACGACCCATCCTGAAACGCAGACGTATCGCCTCCTTGCGCCACGGCAGACGCAACTCCTTAAAAGGAACGGAGACACCCACGTCCAAAAGTGCCTCCGCTGCCTCCTTCTCAATATGGCTGTCCTTCATCGCTCTCGGTGTTTATCTATCCAGCCACATCATCAATGCTGTAAGGCTTGCTACCGTCGTCCGGTATCATCACCTCAACCTCAACCTTCACCTTCGACACACTGTCCAAGTTCAGGTCGCCGTCAATGTATGCCGAGATGAAAGCCTTCCGGATGTTTATCTCGTGCGACGAGTCCGTCTGTATCGTCAGTGGACTCGTTATCTGCACCAGATCCGATGGAGCTTCCCAGCCTGTCGCTTTCTCCGCCGTCTTCTTCACTACACCGCCCATCAGGGCTGCCATGTTCTCGTAGTCCATCTGGATCAAGTCAAAGCTCGGAGCAATCGTGCCGTTCGACTTCGGAATCACAAGCACAGGGCCGCCATGCTTCTGGGCAGCGTTGATCTTCGTCACCTCGCCCTTCGCACCGTTCAGCTTGAAGCTGTTTTCCTCGATGTAGCCAAGCTTTTTTTCGCCTACCTTAACGACCGCCAGGCCGTACATAAAATCGTTCATAAATCTTCATTGTTAAAATTGTTATTACCGTGCAGACTATTCCGCCTGCAATAAATACACACCAGTCCACCCACCACAGCCCTCGCTCTTTCGAACGTTCTTCAACCACCGTTTGAGCACTGTCCTGAAGATGAGCGTTCTTCACGCTCAGGCGCTCGTTCTCCGCCTCATAATACGCACACAGACGCACCAAACTGTCGCAGCCGCTCTCTATCACCAGGGTAGGAGGCTTGCCGCCCGTGTTCTGCTTCACACTCGCCTTCACGTGCGCACGGCCCGAGCTCGCAGCATAGCTCGCTCCTTCAGGCAGTCGCCACAGACCGGAGTCAAGCGCTATCTCCAGCAATGCCGTGTCCGCCTTCACCGGCGCCGTCCACCACGCCTTCATCACGCTCGTCGCGGCGCTTGCGCTGTCCTTTCGCACTGCGCTTGCCGACACTTTGTTTTCCGACCTCACCGTCTGTCTCGTCGAGCTGCAGCTCGCTGCTGACAGGACAAGCAGCCCGGTGAGGACATAGCTGAATAGCCTCAATGGCACGCGACAGACGGTTGACAGCACGTCGCGTGAGGTTGTTTTCAGCCACCAGTTTCTCAGTGATCTTTGTCGTCTCTTCATATTTCTTCTGCGTTTCAACAAGCAGCGTCGATACGTCTTCGTACATCACCTTGTAGGTGTCATGCACGCTCTTCGCCGTCTCGGCCTCCTTCACCTTGCGGTTCGCAACCCAAGCGATGGCGGCACCTATGCCGCCCGAGGGTATAGCCCACTGCAGGATTTGCATGATTACTGTGTCCGCCATCCTTGTTTTCTCTTTATTCGTTATTTACTCTGTTTTCACACTCTCCTTACTGCCTGATGCCGATGCTCTCTAACCATGCCTTCACGTCAAAACTCGGGCAGGCTTTAGTCACGCCTGGCAGGTCACGGTGACCCACAATCTTGATCTGTGGGAATCTTTCATGAAAGTTCCTCACGTAGTCAGTCATAGCCTTCAGCTGTGCCGCCGTGCGCGTGTCCTTGGCCGTCTTGCCGTCCTTTGCCAGACCGCCGGCATACACCACATGGCGGCTCACCGAGTTATAGCCCGCAGCACCGTTCGTCACCTCCCAGGGGTCCACCTCCGCATCCTCGTTGTTCTTCACCAGGCGCTCCACTGTTCCGTCCAGATGGAACAAATCGGTGTAACCCACCTGCTTCCAGCCCCTGCCGCCCTTCTTCACCGGGTCAGTGTGCCAGTGGCGTATCTCTTTAGAGCTTACCTCACGGCCTTCAGGAGTGGCTGTGCAGTGCAGCACCAGATATTTCATCCTTGCCATAGCCTAGCCGATGGGGTCAGCATACTCTGCCAAACCGCGTTCCACAACGTCATGGGCACGATCCAGCTCAAATTCAAGCACCTCACCTGCCTCGTGCACCACGCTCAGGTCTTCCTTGTCGCGAAACTTTGCCACGACCTTCACACTCACTGTCTTTTTCTCTGCCATAATCTTTTTTTTTATTTTAGTTGTATTTGTTACCTGGGCGGAGGCGGTTCCACGCACTCCGCCGTTCCCAGTTTCTATCCCTCGGGCACGTAATTGAACTTCTTGGTCTTTCTCCAGTCCATCACCACAATCTCCTCGCCGAAGCCAACGTTCGTGTCGGCCTTTATCAGCAGCTTGAAGAAGTACAGCTCCGATGGGTTGCTCAGCTTGTCTATCTGGATCACGTTCTCGTCGTCCTGAAGGTTCACCGCAGCGAAGAAGTTGCCGTCCGCATCGGGCGAGCACAGCGTCGCCATGATGAGCGAGTCAGGCCAGGCGGCCACAGTCTCGATGGCGATGCCCTTGAAGCGCTTGCTGTTCACCTCGCTCTCGTTAGAGTTCTTGTGCTCGCGCTCTGTCAGTTCCTTGTCGTACTGGTCAAAGTCGTCAACGCTCATCAGAATGCGCAGGTTCGGGTTCTCGCGCATCGCCTTGGGGATGGCGTTGCGCACAGCATACAAGCGGTCTATCATCGAGGTGGGGCCCTCAGGGTTCACCACAATTACGTCGCTTGCCTTGGCTGCTTGCGTCAATATGCCGTCCATCAGCTGGTCGTCGGTGCCGCCGCTCACATACTCGCCGTTCACAAACAGGTTGCCAAGCTCAAACTGCACCTGCTTCGACAGCGCCTCCAGAAGAGCGTTCTGGGCCTCGGGAGGAAGTTCCGCAAACACCAGGTTGCCCTTAGGCTGCCACTTTCTCCATATCTGCTCAAAAGCTCGTGGGTTAAACACCGTGAACGCCATGAAGTCGTGGGGCTCCAAGGTCTGCTCGCTGTAATTGAAGTCGCCCTGGGCATCGCTCTTCTGAGGGTCTTCCTTGCGCTTCTGCAGCATCTTGCCCGTCTTTAGGCGTGGCACGCTGATTTTCTTTTCCACACCGGGAATCACCATGATGAGTCCCTTGTCCACAAGCTCGTTGCCCGTGGTCGCAACGGTCAGGATGCGCTCCAGCACCTCGCCGTTGTAGTTCGTGTTCTTTACTACTATTGCCATTTGTTTTCCTTTTTATGGTTTTTCTGTCTCTCTCGTCCTTTACTGGAACTGGCGCTTCATGCGCGCTTCCCTGATCTGCTTCTGGCGCTGCTCCCAGGGGCCGTCGCTCACGCCGGGCTGCACGTGCAGGTCGTTCATCACCTTGCGCTTCGGGGTCAGTGCGGAAAGCACCTTCTTGCCCTCGTCCATATTTCCCTTCAGAATGTTCTCGAAGGTCGGGCGGCTTTCAGCGTTGATGCGGCCGTCCTGCTCAGCTGCGTCCAACAGTTCCTTGCGCTCAGCCTCTGCGTCTGCCTCGGCTTTGTCCTCAAAGCCCTTCAGCTTCTTCTTCAGCGCTTTGTTCTCGTCCTCCAAGGTCTGTGCCTTGCCGGCAAGGGTCGCATAGTGCTGAGCCCTCGCCACCACTTCTTCATCACTCTTGCAGTCCTTAAACTGCGCCTGTTTCTTCAGTTCTTCTAATGTCATATCGTTCGCTTTTTGTGGCTCGTTCCTGAGCCGGTTGTTGAATGTCGTGTATATCTCCTCTGGAGTGCTGTCATCAGCCACGGGGTCCGCATCATAAATGCCGTCTATCAGACCCATCTGCAGGGCATTCTGCGCCGTCAGCCAGTGGTCTGTCCCGTCAAAGTATTGGGCTTTCACTTCTTCTTTGCTCATGCCCATGCGTTGGGCGTACATCTCGCCCAGACTGTCCTCCAGGCTCTCTATCTCCGCGATGCACTTCGCCATCTCTTGCTTGTTGCCGTAGCAGCCGCCGCTCACGCTGTGAAGCATCAGACGCGCATACCGGCTCATCTCCACTGGCTTGCCGCACAGCGCTATCACGCTCGCCATGCTCGCCGCCACACCGTCCACGTAAAGACGTATGTCTGCATTGCTCTGGCGGATGGCGTTGTAGATGGCTATACCGCTGAACACGTCGCCGCCGTTCGAGTTGATGCGGATGTCTATACGCTCACTCTCCTCGGCGCAGGCTGCCAGCTCGGCGGCTATCTGCCCGCTCGCCACCTCGTAGCCGATGTCACCATACATGTAGATGGTGCTCACGCTCGCCGCTTTCTTGATATTGAAATATTTGCTCATTGTCTCCTTCTTTGTCGGGCAGTTCGCCCATGTTGCGGTTGCAAAGTTAATGGCTTTCCAACCTCATTCCATACCCCCTGTTTTATCATGAAACGTTATGCCGGCATCATAACACCGCAACTTGTCATCATGCTTTTCACTCGCTCGGATTCACTCCTTTTCACGGTAATTTTGCACTGCATTTATTCACATTATAAACAGATTTTTCAATGGCAGATTTAACCAATACACAGAAAAAGGAGTGGGCTCGCACGCTTTATCTCCGAGAAAACCTCACACAGCAGGAGATTGCCGACCGTGTGGGAGTGTCACGCGTCACAGTCTCAAACTGGTGCCGCGGCGGCAAATGGGAGGAACAGAAGGTCGGACTCACACTCACACGACGTGAGCAGGTACAAAGCCTCTATCGTCAGGTAGCCGAAGTCAACAACGCAATACAACTCAAACCAGAGGGGCAACGATACCCTGATGCTAAGCAGGCTGACACTATCGTGAAGCTCACATCCGCAATACGAAACATGGAGCAAGAGGTGGGCATCGCCGACCGCATCGCTGTGCTCACTGATGTCATCGAGTGGATGCGACCATCCGACCTCGACAAGGCAAAGGAGCTAACCTCGCTTTTCGACGCTTACATCAAGGACAAACTCTAACAGCGTATGAAACAGACTGACCGTATAGCACTACAAAACTGGGAAAAGTTCAAGGACAACATCGCGCGCGCAACGCCAGTCGATCGATCCATGTCACAGGCCGAAATACAGAAGCACCGTGCATGGCTTGAAGCACGCCCGCTCGAATGGATAAAATTCTTTTTCCCGAACTTCGCACAGTATGAGTTCGCACCTTTTCAGAAAAGGGCCATACGACGCATTCTCTCCAATCCCGAGTGGTTCGAGGTAATCTCATGGAGCCGAGAGCTCGCCAAGTCCACTTGTGCCATGTTCTGCATCATGTACCTCACACTCACCGGGCTTAAACGAAATGTCATACTCACATCCAATTCTTTCGACAATGCCGTCCGCCTGCTCGACCCGTTCCGGGCCAACCTCGAGGCCAACGGGCGCATCATCGCCTACTACGGAAAGCAGCAGTCGCTCGGCTCATGGACGGAGGACGAGTTCATCACCAAGCAGGGCGTGGCATTCCGGGCACTCGGTGCAGGACAGTCACCACGTGGCTCCAGAAAGGATGCCGTCCGCCCGGATGTATTGATTGTCGATGACTTCGACACAGACCAGGACACGCTCAATCCCGACATCATACAGAAACGATGGGACTGGTGGGAGAAGGCGCTTTACCCAACGCGCTCTGTCTCTGAGCCTACACTGGTGCTCTTCTGCGGCAACATCATCGCCAAGGACTGCTGTGTCGTACGCGCTGGAGCAATGGCCGACCATTGGGACATCGTTAATATCCGCGACAAGGACGGACACTCCACATGGCCCGAGAAAAACTCTGAGGAGCACATCGACCGTGTTCTCGCCAAGATTTCCAAGAAGTCAGCGCAGGGCGAGTACTTCAACAACCCCATCTCAGAGGGCGAGATATTCTCCGAGATGGCGTTCGGAAAGGTGCCGCCGCTCTCCAAGTTCAAGTTCCTCGTGGCTTACGGCGACCCCGCTCCGGGCGAAGGCAAGGGCAAAAAAGGCAAGTCGTTCAAGACGGTCTCACTCCTCGGCAAGCTCTCCGGCAAGCTGTACGTCATAAAGACGTTTTTGGCTCAGGCGCTCAATGCCGAGTTCATCGACTGGTATGTGCAGCTGCTCGCATTTGTCGGAGGGCGTGCTCCTGTCTATTGCTACATGGAGAACAACAAACTTCAGGACCCGTTCTTTCAGCAGGTATTTAAGCCGCTCGTCGCCAAGGTCAGAAAAGAGCAGGGCGTACAGCTCTACATACGAGGAGACGAGGAGAAGAAAACCGACAAGGCAACACGCATCGAGGCTAACCTGGAGCCGATGAACCGTGCCGGCAATCTCATACTCAACGAGGCAGAACGCGACAATCCTCACATGAAGGAACTCCTAGACCAGTTCACGCTCTTCACACTATCACTACGCTACCCGGCCGACGGTCCTGATGCCGTAGAGGGCGGCAATCGCATCATCGACGAGATTCAGCACAGGGCCGAACCACCCCTCACACGCTCGCGTGCCGACATACGCACACGCAACAAACGAAGATTATAAATTCTAAACAATGTAATATGAGCCAATTCGTACAACTTTCCGACTACGATGCTTCCATTCACCGAGAGATTCTCGATGCGCTCACCAGAGCCGACGAATCGGTCATCGAGATTTGTGAGGATCGCGCCATCGCCGAAATGAGGTGCTATCTCTCCAAACGATACGACTGCGACCGTATCTTTGCGGCCACTGGGGCCGACCGACTCCAGCTCGTACTCATGATGGTCATAGACATCGCCGTATACCACATCTTCTGTATTCACAACCCGCAGAAACTCTCGCAGCTGCGCAAGGACCGCTACGACCGGGCAGTCGAGTGGATGAAGGCGGTCGCCGCAGAGGACATCTCCATCCAGGGGGCACCGCTACTGCCCGAGGAGGTGCGTGCTGCACATGCGCCATTCCGCTTGAAAAGCAACCCCAAACGGGTCAATCACTGGTAACTGACAATTAAAAATTCTGATTATGACAAAACGAAAGTATAGCAAAGCCCCAAAGGGCAAAATCACCATTGGCGGAAACATTCCGCAGCAGGGACAGCAGCGCCCCAATGTCATTGTGCTCACGCAGCCAAAGCGCTTCGGAATCGACATCGCAGACTTCACTTCGGCTGTCCGGGCGGCTGAGGATGTCGATTTCTCGCGACGATACAAACTCTACGACCTTTACTCTGACATACTCATGGACACACACCTCTCGTGCGTCATCGAGAAGCGACGCAATGCAGTACTCTGTGCCGACATCGAGTTCTGGAGAGACGGCAAGCCCGACGAGGCGGTCAACGAGCAGATTAAGTCACCATGGTTCTCACGACTCGTCACCGACATTATAGATGCCAAGATGTGGGGCTTTTCCCTCTGCCAGTTCTATCGCCAGGGGGAGTGGGTCGATTACGACCTCATCCCAAGAAAGCACGCCGACCCTGTGCGCCGACTCATACTGCGACACCAGACCGACATCACCGGCACCTCATGGGACGAATACCCCGACCTGCTTTTCATCGGATCGCCATCTGACCTCGGACTCCTCGCCAAGGCTGCACCATGGGTCATATACAAGCGCAACACCACGGGCGACTGGTCACAGTTCTCCGAGGTCTTTGGCATGCCCATTCAGGAGTACACTTACGAGACCGATGACGAGGACTCACGACAGCGAGCCATCGACGATGCATACAATGCCGGCTCGCTCGCAGTTTTCGTGCATGGCAAGGACACCACGCTAAACCTCGTTGAGGCGGGCAACAAGACAGGGTCGGCAGATGTCTACGAGAGATTCTGCGAGCGCTGCAACAACGAGATTTCAAAGCTCATACTCGGAAACACGCTCACCACCGAGTCCTCAGAAAACGGAACGCAGGCGCTCGGCACGGTACACAAGAAGGTCGAGGACCGAGTGGCGCAGGCCGACAGACGATATATCCTCGATGTGCTCAATTATGACATGACGGACATATTCCAGCGCATGGGCATCAATACCTTTGGCGGAGAGTTCTGTTTCCCCGAGCAGAAGGACATCGACCCTTCCACAAAGATGAACATACTCACGCAGCTGCGCACCAACTTTCAGCTGCCTGTCTCCGACGACTATCTCTATGAGGAGTTCGGTGTCGAAAAACCTGCCGATTACGACAAACTGAAAGCCGAACAGCAACAAAAAAAGGAGGCGCTTGCCTCCATAGCCAATCAGCAGCTCCCTGCCGCCGATGATGACGAACCCGAAAACAGCGACGACAAAAAGAACTCCGAACCGTCGCCCAAACAAAAAAAGTCTTTCAAAAACTGGCTGCGCTCTTTTTTCGCAAAAGCCCCGCAACCGGGCGGGGCGGATTTAGAGTGGTAGTCAACAATCTCTACCAGGCCAAGGCCGATGATGTGGCTGCGTCCATGGAATTCTCAGACGACTTCATCGCGCAGATTCTCCACGACATCTACCGTCGGGGCAAGGCGCAGTCTCCCACCGACCTTTCGCCCGAACTGTTCCGTGCCATCCTGCGCAGATTCAATGAGGCTACAGCCCAGGGCATGGCTGCAGCCGATGTGCCCGACCTGGATGACGACTTCCGTCAGGCGCTACGCCATTCCAACGAGGTCTTCTCTGCCTTCAAGGTCCACCGTATGCAATCTGATATGGCAAGACTTCTCACCGATTCAAACGGCGATTTAAAGCCGTTCAATCAGTGGGCAAACGATGTTCTGCCCATCGCCTCGCATCAGTGTGGGGCATGGCTGCGCACCGAATACGACACGGCGGTTATTCGGGCACACCAAGCAGCCGACTGGCAACAGTTCCTACGGGAGGCAGACGTACTGCCCAACCTCAAATGGATGCCATCCACATCGCCCAATCCGGGCGCCGACCATCAGATTTTTTGGAACACGGTCCGACCCATCAACGACCCCTTCTGGAACGAACACCGGCCGGGCGACCGATGGAACTGCAAGTGCTCGCTTACATCCACCGACGAACCATGCACTGCTGCGCCTTCTTCCGACAAGGCAAGCAATCCGCAGCCCGGACTCGATTCCAATCCAGGAACTGACGGGGCTGTGTTCGCACAGTCGCATCCGTATTTCCCCAAGTCATGCAGCTCATGCAGTTTCTATAAACCGGGCTTCAGGGACAAGCTGAGCCATTTGTTCAACAACAAGGCTAAAGACTGCTACAACTGCCCGTACATCAACAACTGTTTAGACTCGTTATGCAAATCAGATAAGCCAGATAAGGAGAAATTAAAAGCTAATAGGGTTGAATACAAACGCTTGCTTCACGACCCAGAATACAAAGATGTTGTTTTCGACAAACGTACTGGTGGACTCAAAGCCGCACATATTGGTCATATAACTCATGAGGGCGAACACGCACAAAGGTTCTTTGGCGGACTTACTTCTTCCGACCTGGAAAATGAATGTCAAAATCAACTGTTCTCAATGGGGCACAAAGCTATCTTCTGTAATGAGACAAAAAAGAAAAATGGACAGCAATTAGCGGCTCTCGATATGGTTATGGATGACAAATATATGGACATACGCTCGGTTACTGGACGTGGATGGTACTCAAATATATTTGTTAAAAAGAATGATCAGTTACGCCGATACAACAGCAGAAGCGACGTCGAGGAGAAAGCGGATGCTCTTTGTCTGTATTTCCATGATCCAAACCTGTTTGATGAGACAAAAATGAAAAAATCCATCAACTATTTCAAGTTCTATCGGAATTTTGACGGGAATCTGCTTGATAAGGATTTGAAGCATATCTATTGTGTCATAAAGGGTAGAAACGAGTTGCTTCACTATGAAATATGAAAAAAGCCGGGTCTCTCAAGGAACACCCCGGCGCCGGATGCGTGCCGAAACACACATAACTTATTTCTAAGTCACTGCAAAGATAACAATAATAATTTAATAAACAAGCGTTATGAACAAATTTTTCTCTTTTTTCGCAGCGTCTAACCGATACAAGCATCTCATCGGCGGCTTCATCGTCGCCACACTTGCCGGTTCTTTCTATGCTGCCATATATGCAGCAGCCGTCGCTGCATCGTGCCTTGAGCTAAAAGACCGCCTATACGGCAATCTCTGGGACTGGACTGACTGGCTCTGCACCTTTCTCGGCGGCATCATCGCAGCACTCATGTTTTACGTCTTATTCCCAATGGTATGGAACTAAAGGATTTCTCAAAACAACTAAAATCGCATAGCAAACAAATCGACCATCTTATGCGAAGGCGCCTCCCCGTCATTGCAGGACGCATGGCAAAGGACTTCTTTCAGAACAGTTTCCGCATCAGTGCCTTTGTCAATGGTGGGGTCCACCATTGGCAAACTACCGGGAGGCAGCTCGCAGGAGGCAAGACGGCAGCATCGCGCTATGGACCGCTACTTTCCTCACGCAACCATCTGTTCGCGTCCATAAAGTACACGCCGTCAGACTATCGCGTCAAGGTGGCAAACGACCTGCTATATGCTCCCATACACAACTGGGGAGGAACACTCCACCCCTCTGTCACACCTAAGATGCGACGCTTTGCATGGGCCATGTTCTATCGCGAGGCGGGCATCAAGCGAAACGCCTCCAAGAAAAGCAAAAAGAAGCGTACCGACGAGGCTGCTGCAAATCCACGCGCACAGAAGTGGCGTGCACTCGCTCTCACAAAAAAGAAGAAACTCTCCGTACATATCCCACAGCGACAGTTCCTCGGAGATAGCCGCGAGCTGCAGGACATGATACACGAACGCACAAAACAGGAAATTATCAAGATATTAAACTCAGAAAAATAAAATCATTATGGAAGAATTGTTCAAACTCATTATCGAACTCATCACTAACAAAATGACCGGTCTCTCACTCGTTGACGAAGACTGTGGTCAGTTGGAGGCTGGCATTGAGGATGATGCCTACCCGGTCACCTTTCCGTGCGTCCTCATCGGCAATCTCGAAGCTGATTGGACTAATGTCGGCATGGGAGCCCAGAAGGGGCAGGTGCAGTTCTCTGTACGTCTCGCCGTCGATTGCTATGACGACACGCACTACGGATCGGGAACCGAGTCAAAGGTGGCAGAGCGTTTGCAAATGGCAAACAGCCTCTACACCGCATTGCAGTGTTTCCGCCCATTCGGATATATGTCGCCGATGATACGCACCAAGTCGCGTTTCTATTCTATGCCCGGTGGCATAAAGGTCTATGAGTACATCTTTTCGTTCACCATCCACGACGAGTCTGCTCTTCTCTCACAGCGTCGGGAATAGCTCCAGCTGGCTCGCGGTAAGCCGAGGAACTTTCACCTTCGGCAGGGGCTTCACGTTTACCGTACCGCCCTCCCTGCATTTGCGTCTGATGATGCTCATGATGCGCTCTTCCGAAATAAAGAACTCACGTTCTGAAAGAAGCTTCAGGGCATCATCAAAACGTAGGCGCTGCACCTCCGTCCAGTAATAGTAACGGCGGTACAGAGCCTCGTCCCTCAGCTTTATCAGCTCTTTATTCCTTCCTTTTTTCATAGTCTGCAAAACTAAACTTTTTCCCTTAAACCGCAAGCAAAAAGCCACCTAAATCGCTCATATTTAGGTGGCTTTATTCATCTTGCGCCCTCCAAAGGCTCAGAAAGGCTCAAAAAGGCCCAGCACATCATCACAATCGGCAGAAGCTCGGCTCTATGCGGCTCCACACACCGTTCTCCGGATTGCGCTTAGAGAAGTAGTAGTTCGTCGCCGTGGCCTGAACCACATTGGCTTCCTTGAACAGACGCATGATTTCTGCATACTCCTCGTCAAAGCGGTCCTCCAGCTCATAAAGCTTCGAGATGCTCTTGTAGTCCAGGTCGCCCGTCTTGTTGCGCTCCAGAAGCGTCATCGCCATCTGGTACATCGGGTCCTCCACACCCTTCTCGCTCGCCTCCATGTAGCGCTTCAGATAGTCCACAAGTCGCTCGGCTGCGAGGTCTGCACGCTCGTCAAAGCCCTTCACCTTGTTAAACTTCACCTCAAGTTTGAAGTCCCCGTCAGTGATCGTGTAGCTCTGCTGGCTCTCGTTCTTCACAGCTCCATACTCGCGCATGAGTTTCGTGAAAGCCGTCACCTCGTCGTCAAGCCATTTCTTGAAGCCCGAAACCTCACTCTCCAGGTTCTCCACTCTGCCCAGCACGTCATGCATAAACTGCCCACGCAGCGCCTCGTAGCTCTCGCGCTTCGCCATGCGGTCGTTCTTTACCTCAGTCTGCAGACGTGCAAACAGCTCGGCACGCTGTTCCTTCGTCATACCCTTCAAGGGGTCCACTGTCTCGTTCTTTGTTTCCATTGTCTTTTCTTTTTATGGGTTCATTACTCGTTTTCTTTCTTCTTGCGGTTCATGGCACGCAGTTTCGTGTTCAGGTCTGACAGTTCCACGCTGTCCAGGAAGCGGAAAGCCTTGCCCGCTATCCGTTTGTCCTCGCAGAAGCGGTCCACGGCTTTCCAGTCTGCCGTGTTCACACCCCACAGCTGCATCTGGTGCAGCACGCCGCTACGCGCCTTGCGCTTCGCCTTCAGCAGGGCGGCACGCCGTTCGTCGTAGCCCGCCACACGCTCCATTTCCTTGCACAAAAGCTCATACTCCTTGTCGGTCATCTGGCGCAAGTGCTCGGTTCTCTCGTTGGTAAACTGACGCACCAAGGTCTCCTTGTCTGCGCCGGGAAGCAGCTTCAGCAGCTTGTAGAACTTCCCGTAGTTATCGACGTGGTTCATGCTCCGCCTCCTTTTCTTTCCATTTCAGCCACGCCTCTCTCGCCACGGCAAGTGTCGTCGGCACGTCCCAGGTCAGCCCGTCGGCTGGTAGTATAGGCACGTTGTTGAAACACACGTACACCTCACCGCTGAACTCGCGAGCCTGAACTATCGCTTCGCTCTCTCTCACTAAGGCAGCAGCCTTCTGTGCAGCCTTTCTTTCTCTATGGGCCTTGCGCTTTGCGCTAAGCCACATTTTAATGTTTGTCAGTATTTCCATTTTCATTGATGTTTATTGGATTTACAGTTGCTTCATCTTCAAAAAATGTAAGGTCTATATCTGCAAGCAGTGTCGTTTCAAACCTAAAAGACAATTTGCAAGCCGATACTGGAAGACCTACTTCCTGCATCTTTTCCTCAAACTTCTTGCGGTACGTCTCTTTTATTTTATCCTCTATGCCTTTCCGCTTCTTGTCAAGAACAATGCCGAAGCGTAAAGTCCTGCGCGAACCATAGACATTCGTTGTTACGGTCAATATCCCAATATATATCATTTCTTTTCCGTTTTACTCGGTTTCCACTTGATGGTCACTTCGGCGTCCATCTTGCCGCTGCCCTCACACACAGGGCAGATTTTCCATTCGCTGTCGTTCGGGCTGCTACGGTCGCCTAAGAAACCGCCCTGGCCATGACAGTATTCGCAAGTATATCCTCGGCTCTCGATACGTTCTTCCTTGCTGCCGTAAACTGGTGGCGTCAGCCATATCATTCGATGCTTACTGCTCATTGTTTCTCACGTTTATATGTTACTTTCTCATAAGTGTGCCACTGGATAATCCGTGCCGCAAACATCAGGTCGGTAGTTTCCAGCACCACACAACCTTTGTTCTTCTGGCTGCGGTGTGCCGTCAGGTCACATTGCCAGTTACCCTCCAGCCATTCGTTCATCACGCTCTCCGCCTGGATCTTCTTCAGCAGGATGTATATCGTGTCACCCTGCCGGTAGTCGTTCATGTCCTTACTCATTGTTTTATATCTTTACTCCAGTATTCCTCGGCTCTTTCTGTCCATATCGTGTAATAACCCTTGTCACCGAAAAATCTGCCCTTCGAGAATGCACGATAGCCCTCCACCCATATCTTAAGCGTTGCATCATACATCACGCTCTCCGCTGTACGACCCTTCGGCTTCGTGCCGCTTGCCTGGCTTATTATCACAAGCAGCTTGTTCGGATGACGAGCCTTGAAAGCCAAATAGTCCTCAAAGCTCATTCTCGTATACTGAAACGAGTCGATGATCACCGTGTCCGGACTCTTGCGCTTCGACAGACGCTTGTCAAGCTCTTCCATGCTCTCACCGTCAAGAAGCACCATCCTCCGCGCCACATCTTGCATCCCAGCTCTAATAAAGGCATTCTTCATCGTCAGACTCGAACCCTCCTCCAGACTGTCATAAGCCACTCTCCCGAATCGGCATAGCTCCTTGCAAAGCTTCAGCACAAAACTCGTCTTGCCGCTTCCGCTACGCCCCCAGACAAACCATACGCCGTTCCGCTCTGGCTCGCCGAAGGCAGCCTTCCATTCATCGCTCAGCTTATACGTGTCATACCTCGTCGCAAGCAGCTCGCTCACGCTTATCGCTCTTTTCATATCGTTTGAATGTTATTTGAACACCGTTCAAGCGTCCATCTGCTTCACTCTGTGTACACCTTTCTTCACCCTCCGCAGGTCGAAGTCATACTGCTCAGCGTCCTTCACCACCTCAGCTATCTTCTTGCGGTCGGTCAGTCCGTTCGCCACGCAGATCGCATAAACGTCGTTCGGACTTGTCTGCTCCAGCTCGAAGAACTTGCGTCCTATCCTGGAGTGTATCTCGTTATAGCCTTTCTTGTCATAACGCAGCCCCATCTTCATCCTGCGCTTGATATAAGAAGTCGAGAAGAACACGATGCCGCATTTGTCCTCAAGCCTGTTATACAGGTCTATGAAGTAGTGGAACACCCTTTCCGTCAGCTTGTCAGCTTCATCGAACAGCAGCACCGGGTTCTCCGTCTGTATCAGCGCGCCGATGATTGCGTCAAGCATGTCTCTTATCGTCATGCCGTCAGTCCTCAAACCTATCTTCTTCGCAATGTCGCGGATAAAGTCGCTGCGCTTCATGTCTTCCGAGCACAGAATATAGTAGGCTCCGCTGTGCTCACGCTCGTAAAGCTTCGCTGCCGTGGTCTTGCCGCACCCGGCTTCGCCCACCACCCAGGTCACGTTCTTCCATTCCTGGGCGTCAGTCATCGCATAGGCCATCTCCTTTGCTGCCGTGGTCTCCACCATCTGCCAGGCACCAGGGGTGGCGGTCCCCACCTGCGAGGCTATCTTTCGCCACATTTCATCGCTTATGTTCTCCCACTTGCCGCTCAGCACCGAGCTTACCGTGCCCGCACTCGTACCGTCCAGACTGGCTGCTGCCTTGTTTTGGCTCGGATATTTCATCACATAGAGGCGCAGGGCCTCGCGTATCTGTTCTTTCTGTTTCTCGTTCATATCGTTTGTTTTTATTGATTCTACAGTTTTGATGCAATCTTCTTCTCCATCGGAAGCGGTATTCTCGGCGTGTCGCCATCATCACCACCCTCCATCACGTCAAGCCAGTCGTCAAGGCTCAGCGATTTCGTGTGTCTTCCGAGTTGGTACTGCTCAGGCGGCTGTGAGTAACGCTCCATTCGGTGGTCTATCTGCCGCTGCACGGCTGCCGTCGTGCCCTTCAGCTTCGGCGAGTGCAGACCCTGCTGCTCAGCGTCCATACCGTGCTCCGCAGCTATCGTCCTGCCCTCCACCGTCCGCTCTATGCGGTCCTGAAGGTTGGCTTCCTGCTCCTGGCGGATGAACTTCGCATCGTCCGTCCCCTGCTGGTCTTGCAGGGCGCGGTGTATCAGTATGTAGGGTTCTGCCGTCCGCTCAAAACGCAGCGAGCCGTCTGTGCCTTTTGTATAGAGTCTGATGCTTGCAAAGTCGTAAGGGTCGTAAGCCACGATGAAACGCTCGTAGGTGTGCTTCCTTCGCCACTCGTGGTCGGGTACGCCGGGCGAAGAGCACACTTCGTACTGCCGCTTCTCGCCCTTCACCGTCACCTGCAGGCCCTGGTCCGTGAACGTCGCCATGCGTTTCGTAAACACCCAAAACATGTCCACCATGTCGTGCAGCGTCACTTCCTGGGTCTCCTCGTTCACGCTCTTCTCATACATGTCTATCCTACGCTCGCCGGTGGCAGGGTGCACACCCTCGTTCCATTCCTTACGGGCTGCGGCATAGGCATCTTTCAGCTCCTCCAGAGTGTACAGACTGTCCTTGTTGGCTTCGATAAACTCCACGTTCGGCCTGCTTGACGCCTTCTTCGCCGTCACGTTCTGACCCGTGAAGCGCCAGTCCTTGTGCAGCACCTGAGCCTGAAACCGTCCGAACACGCTCTCTATCGTCTTCGACTCGCCGTTGTAGGGCTGTGTCGGTCTGTGTACGCGGCAGATCTTCCCGATAAAGCCGTCCGAGTCCAGCTTCTTGTGCCCGCCCTGGTTGTCATATACAATCTCATAAGGCTTGTGTCCGCTCTTCTGGATTGCCATGCGGTAGGCGTGGTATTGGGCCTCATAGTCCTCTGTGTCGCTGATGCAGTAGCCCAGAAGCACCTCGCTCATTGCGTCGATCACTTCATACACCTGGGTCGTCCGCACCTTGCCCTGCTCGTCCCTATAGTAAAGGTTCAGCTTCGTGCCGTCACCATACCATAGCGTGTCCCTGCGTGTCGGAAGTGCCGTCTTGTGCTTTCTGCCGTAACGCTGACGGGCTGCCTGCTCGCCATATACGGCATCATACCATAAAGGCTCAACCGACGGGCTGTTCAGCCATTTCTTCATACCACTCAGGCTTCTTATCGGCTTCCAGCCTCTTTCCTCGGCTATCTCGTTGGCTCTCTCAAACAGCTGCGCGTCGGTGTACACAGGCACCTTGCTGCGTTTCAAAGCCACAATCAGTTTCAGAAAGTCACCGGTTATCTTCAGTGCCGAAGAGTTGCCCAGCTTGCCGCTCACCACGCTCTGGTAGCCATCGGCCTTCCAAGCCTTCAGTCGCGTCTTCAGTCGCGCCAATGTGCCCGGGAGCGTGTGGCCGTAGCTCTCGCGCATACGTTCCGAACTGTCAAGTATCAAGTCCCACGCACCCGACATCGGAGCGTTCAGGCTGCTGCGGATAGCCTGGCGTCTTGCCGCCATCTTCTCCAGCTCGCCAAGCACCGAGGCGTTGATGGTATATTCCTCTATCATCTTCTCCGTCAGGTGGCGTTCCTGCCCGTCCTTGTCCATATAGGTGTAGGCTTCGTAATACTCACGCGCCTTCGCATCTATCTTTATGCTTGCCTTTGTCATAGCCTCTCGCATCTTTTCTTCTGGGTCGCCGTATGTCGCCACAAACCGCCGTCTGTACTTCTCCGGAATACTGCTCCACACATACAGTGCCTGAGTCCCCTCGCCGCCGCCACGACGTGCACACGCTATGTTGCAGCGTTGCACGTTGCATTTCAGCGTGTTCGCCTTCATCACGGGGTCTCTGCCGCCCGTCAGCTCGGCAAACGTCACGCACAATATCTTGTTGTAGTACTCCATTTCCTTTTATCTTTGTTTTCCTTCTTGCGGTTCTCTCCTTACATAGTGGCGCAGCACATGGCTTCCACCTTCTCCTGCACGGTCTTGATGTCTGTCAGCAGGGCGTGCTCGATGCGTTCCACCACGTCGCCTTTCTCGTCCTTCAACTCCAGTACGCCCGTGTTCTTGTCGCCTTCCCACATCCAGCCGTTCTCGAAGTGCTTGCGCATCATATTGTCTGCGTCATGCACCACCTCGCTCGCAGGAGCCGTCACCAACTCAAAACCGCCACGCTGAACAGCAAGGCAGCGTATCTTCTTTGCCAGGTCGCTCTGACCCTTCACCGGGTGAAAGTTCAATGCGTAGCTCACCATCTCCTTCGTCACACCGAAGGCCTTTGCCAAAAATTCCCGCTGGGAGCGGGTTACTGTTATCACTCTTTTCATTGTCCGCTGTTTTTAGTTCGTTATTACTTTTGTTCGTGGAGTGTAGGGGAGTCGAACCCCACATGGCTATCCAGCGCATGGCAAACCTGCCACTCCTGCGGTCTTTCCCGCCGTCATCCGAGGCCGCCCCTGCCGACTATCCAGTGCGGCGGCTGACTATCCAGTGCAGCCTTTGGGACTTCCGTGTTATCCTTCAATCTTCTTACCCTCGGCTATTACCGTCTGAACTGCACTGAAGAACTGTATCATCTTCTGTTTCGCCTTCAGCTCCAGTCCGTATGCCATGTTGCTCATCTTGCCTGTACTCTGACGCTCCAAATCACCATACACCAGGTCGTCTGTCAGGTGTTCTATATTGTGGCGCAAAGACTCCTCAAGTGCCGCAAGACCAAGTCCCTTTGCCGTCTCATACACAGGCTCCAGTATCGTCTTTGCGGCCATTGCTTCATACAGATCGTCGGCGTGCCAGCGGAAAAACTCTGCATAGTCATTCACCATGTCCTCTTTCCAACTTTCAATGTCACCCGTCAGGTGGTTCAACTTCTTGCGCATTCTGTTCATCGCCGCATTCAATGCAAATTCCCTATCGTTCATATTCTTTAATTGCTAAAATTTGTAATTCTCGGCCTTTTTCACTATCTTTGGCCGCGCGTTTAATCTTAAACACGCTGCAAAGATATAGATAATTTTCTACACAGCAAACTTTTTGTGCTAAAATTTTTCTACAATGGAGAATATTTCCGACAGAATAGCCCTAATAATAAAGGAAGAGGGCATCAGTATAAGGGCATTTGAACAGCATATAGGCTGCTCTAATGGAGTAATTTCCAAGTGTATAAACAAGGGAACAGATATATCGAGCCTATGGGTGTCGAAAATTATCGAAACCTTTCCCAAAATTGACCCTAAATGGCTACTCACTGGTGAGGGCACTATGCTCTCGCCATCTAGTGCCGCCAGTAATTCTATAACACCTAGTAAGTCTAGTCCATCTATACCCACAGCACACCATGCACCGCAAGGATCTAAAACTGGCATACCACTCATACCGCTCGATGCAGTCGCCGGTTTCCCTGCCGAAAGCGGCGGTGGTGTACGCCTGGAGGACTGCGAGCGCTATGTCATACCGGAGTTCGAGAACAAAGGGGCAAACTTCCTTATCCGGGTGTCTGGCGACTCCATGGTGCCGCTATATTATAGTGGCGACCTCCTCGCTTGTCGCAAAATCACAGACATCCGCTTCTTCCAGTGGGGTACTATCTATGTACTTGAGACAAGCCAGGGAGTCATCGTTAAACGTGTGCAGGAAAGTTTAGATCATGCGGACAGCATTCTCTGTGTGTCGGAAAACAGCAGCGTCCATCACCCTTTCCTCCTCCCACGCGACGACATACGCAGCCTGAGCATCATCGTCGGACTCGTCCGCCTCGTCTGATACTCACGTCACACGCATCACGCACACGCTCCACACCGCAAAACGTGTCGCGCACGCACATACATAGGTATAATAGGGTAGCAAAGCAGCTAAAACTCCGATAAACAGGGCGTTCCCGACATTCCGCAAAGGTTTATAACATGTCAAAACGTGGGATTATCCCTACCCCCTAAACGCCCGAAAATGACATCAATCACAATTTATTCGGAGTTATATAGGGGGTCAATCACTTGTTTTCCATGTTAAAAGTGAATACCCAAATGCACACCCTCTCTGAACATTTCGTTTTTCCATGCACACCCAAACGCACACCCAACTGCACACCCAACCCCGAAAAACGCCCATTTTCACCAATCTCAATAGCCTCCAAAACACAAAAACGGCTTGACCACTGTTCAAATCAGTGTTCAAGCCGTTCAAATACCGTTATATCAGCGTTTTAGCCGTTTAAGCCATCCTTATTTCTCGCTTTTATCCTCTCTGGTGCTTCGTATCAGCTCTCCCTGCCGGATCATAGCCTTTTTATTGAGTATAACACCTCCGTCAGCCAGTCCGGCGTGTAGCAGCGAGCTTTTCTTTATACCCACCTCATCCTCTGTCAAAACCCCATAAATCGCCGATATTGAGCCGAAATAGTAGTTCTTCCGCCCATGTATCAAATGCACGTGTATAACCTTTGTCATAACCATTCCTTTCATTGATAAAAATATTCTTTTTCGCTTGCAAATATACCAAATAATAACTATTTGGAAGAATTTACAAGCATAAAAAGCAAGAAACAAGCAAAATAAAAGGCATGGCCGCAGCCACACCTCTTCTCATTCAATCACCAACCAAACAAGCCGTTTTAAGCCCCACCAGCGCCCATTTCCATGTCCAGACGATGAAACACACCACATGAGCAGCCATACGCGCCCTGAAGCCCACGAAACGCCCCACACAGCCATCAGAACAACCTAAAACATAACATTCTCAGCCCCGATGTAAAGCAATACCCTTCAAACACCGTTCAAATCGAGCCCAAACGTAAACCAAATGTAAAGCGAATGTAACGTTTCGTTTTTCCCTCTCATTTCGTTCATCATCCTCAAACCCTTTGTAAATCAGCACTTTCCACGATTTCTCTCTCACTCCACTTTTATACGTTTCGTTTTATCCCCCTTATTCGGTGTCGCCCTTGCGCTTGCGCTCGGCGGCGATATAGGTGAGGGCGTCGTCGTAGTAGCCGCGGGTGATGGCGGTATTGAGCAGATAGTCGAGCGACTCCTGGCTCTTGGTGCGCTCATAGACCTTGCCATAGAGGATATAGGGGTCGCCTTTGGCGGCAGCGCGGGCGGCGTCGGCCTGGAGCTGTCCGTAGAAGCTGTTGAGCTGGCCGCTGTGGTTGTGCTTCATGCAGCGTTCCACAAACGCCATCGCCTCGCCATAGCGGTTGTCTTCGGCCAGGATGCCAGCCTTTTTGATGATGAGGCGGTAGCTGCCGGGCAGATTGCTCACGCCGCGGTCGGCCACGTCGATGGCTTCGCTGCGGCGACCCTGCTGCAGGAGCAGGTTGCAGAGCATCAGATAGTGCTCTTCCTTCTTGGGGTCGTTGTTGACCAGCTGCTGCAGTGACTCTATGGCGCCGTTCTTGTCGCCCGCCTTGCGGTCGGCTATGGCGCGCTGTTCGAGGCGGTAGTTCAGGTCTTTCTTCAGCTGGGCGTCGTTGGGGTAGATATGGCAGAGGCGCTCCAGCAGACGGTCTGCCTCCACATAGTTCTTCTGCTTGCGGTAGAGGTTGATTTTGCGGAGCCAGAGTCCTTTCCAGTAGGGGTGTATCTCGAGCAGCTCGTTGACGTAGCAGATGGCGCTCGAGTAGTTGCGTGTCTCTTCCTCGACATTGATGATGAGCTGCTTGGCCTCGACGTTGGCGTTGTTGTCACGCAGGGCGCGCACCAGATAGAAGCGGGCGTCGTCGTAGGACTTCTTGTGGTAGTAGTAGCGGCCGGCGAGCTCGTTGAGCGTCGACACGTCGGGGTAGCGCTTCAGACCTTCGTCGAGCAGACGCTTGCCGCCCTCCCAGTTGCCGCGCTTGAAGGCGGCGCGCACCGTGGCGTCGTAGTAGTCGGGCAGATGGATGTCCTTGGTCTTCACTATCGACTGTGCCTGCACCTGTGCAGGGGTGAACGCAAGTGCCGAGGCTGCCATCATCAGGGTCAGCGCCATGCCGCATATCTGTGGTTTATGTATTTTCATCATCATGACTTTGGTTTTGGTTCTTTATTCGGTGGTTTGGGTGGCTATATTGATGTCGGGGCCGGGGGAGTTGTCGGCCTGGCCCTGAGCGTTGCCGCTGTTGGGATTGTTGAAGCCCTTGCGCTGCATCTCGCCCCATACGATACGCTTACCCATGATAAACTTGAGGTAGCCGCGCAGCGAGAAGAGCATGATGAAGGGGTGGTAGAAGAAGGGCTCGAGCAGGGCAGCGAGCACGAGTCGCAGATAGCTCCAGCCGCGCATGCGGGTCTGCAGATAGTCGTAATAGATGACGACAAGCGAGAGCTGGAAGCAGAAGATATACATCATCAGGAAGATAATCCAGGCTGTGTCCCAGTTGACGCCGCCCGTGAAGGCGAGGTAGAGGAACGTGCAGAAACCTACCAGCTCGATGACGGGGGCGATGAATTCGAAGATGAAGAGGTAGGGCATCGTGATGAGACCCAGCTGACGGTATTTCTTCTTGAACATCATGCGGTAATACTTGGCAAATGTCTGTATCAGGCCGTGTCCCCATCTCACACGCTGGCGGTACAGCATGCGCAGGTTTGACGGACCTTCCGTCCAGCAGCAGGTCTGGGGTATCTGTATCACGCGGTAAGGCTTGTCGAAGTCGCAGCAGTAGCCTATCATGCGGGTAAGCATGTCCATATCCTCTGCCAGCGAGTCGGCAGAGTATCCGCCGGCGTTGATGGCTATCTCGGTGTCAAACATACCGTAACCTCCCGATACGTTAGGCATGGCGTTGATGTGGCTCCAGCCCATCTTGCCTATCATGAACGAGCGCAGATACTCCAGTGTCTGGAACAGAGGGATGGGCGACCAGGGTATGCGGTACTTGATGAGCTCGCCGTTGACCACCTTGCAGGCATTGGAGATGTTCATCACGCCCGATACGGCTATCACGTTCCTTTCTTCCACCATAGGGCGCACGCACATACGGATAGCGTTCTTGGAGAGGATACAGTCTACGTCGGTATTGATGAAGTAGGGATAGTTGGCTACGTTCAGACCGGCGTTCACGGGGTCTGCCTTGGTACCACCGTTCTCCTTGTCCACCACGCGCAGCTTCTCATACTCCTTGCGGTTGGAGATAAACATACGCTTGAACGGTTTGGCGATGATGCGCTGCTTGTAGAGATAGGGCACTTCGACGAGGTCAAACTCCTCAATCATCTTCTCCAGCGTGCGGTCCTTGCTACCGTCGTTGACGATGATGACTTCAAACTTGGGCCAGTCTTGCGAGAGCAGCGACTTCACGTTGTCCACGATGGTGTTTTCCTCGTTATAGGCGGGAGCCACGATAGACACACCGGGGGTATAGGGCGAGTTGTCGAATATCTTCTTCACGTAGATGTCGCTCAGGGAGTGGCGCGAGCGGCGTGTCTCTCTGAACGACAGGGCCACCAGCATCACGTAGCTGAACATCAGCGCCATCGAGTAGAAGAAGACGAGATATCCGTAGGTGTATAAGATAATCTCTTTCATCGTGCCAAATTCTTGATATAACTGTCAAACACTCTAACCTGCTTGAAGAGGATACTGTCGTCCTTGTCGGTACACTCTTTCTCCAGGCGTTCAAACTCTTCCATGCCCTTCTCGCCATACAGGCTGAGCGACATGATGATGTTGAGCTTGGTCGACTGGACCTTGGACTCGCTCCATGCTTTCAGGAAGAAGGGGATGGCGCGTCCCGTATTGAATGTCACCAGGGCGCGGAGGATAAACAGGCGCAGCTGCTCGTTCTGATGGGCGTAGGCAGCCATGAGCAGCGGCTCTGCTGATACCAGATGGGCCTTGATGATACACTCTATGGTAGCCTGGCGTACCACCTGACTCTTGTGGGCCAGGTATTTCTTCATGTTGTCCATATCCTCGGCTGTGCCCCAGTAGCCCACCTCCCTGATCAGACAGGCTTGCAGCTTCTCGTTCTCACACTCGGCGATGATAGGGGGCAGCGAGGGCATCTCCTTGTTGGCTATATGGCGTGCTCTCATCAGGAAGTGTATCTCCAGAGCGTCCCATTCGCGCCACTCATAGTTGTGCAACTCGCTCTCCATGAAGAATCTGAAGGGATTGTAGTCGCTCAGCCACAGATAGTACATACGTGTCTCCTTGCGGATGACCTGGTTGACAGAGTTGAGCAGGCGCACCAGCACCGACTCGGGCAGGTCAATCATCATGAACTGGGAGATTTGCAGCGCGCGACGCCTGTTGGTGCGCGAACCGAACACGAGCATACGCTCCATGAACTCTTTGATGGCGAGGGCGTTGCAGAGGGTGCGCACGTTGCGGTAGTTGTACTCGTTGTAGTAGTCTGACTTGACCTGCACCAGCAGCCTGCACAGCGCAAACATGTACTTGGGCTTCTTGCGGCGGGCTATGTCGCGGGTGGTGAGGCCTATGCGCTCGTCGATCTCGTTGCGGGTGAGCTTGTCCTTATTGAGTGTTATCTCGCAGAAGATGTCGTAGAAACGCTTGTAGTAGCGGTTGTAGATGCGGTTGCGTCGGCCCTCGAAATGCTTGTTGACACTGATAGAAATGGTAAAGAAGACCATCGATATACAGCAGATGAGAATCATGAAGATGCTGACACGTACCACGAAGGGATAGTTGAAGAAGCCGTTGTACCACATGGTGAGCACATAGCCCATGTAGTCGATGGGGGAGAAGTCGCGGGTGCGCATACGGTCCATGATGCTGTCTGCAAAGACTTGCGGGCAGCACAATAAGGTCATAGACAGTGTAAGCACTATTCGCTTGATTGCTCTCATTTCAGTTGTTCTCAGTTTCCTTGTTGGTCGAGGCAGTCTGTTGATACAATGCCAGGATTTTGAAATTCTGTTTATTCCGTTTATAAGCGCGTCTATATTGATTATATGTTGCGCCTATATTAATAATGTGCAAAGTTATGCGATTATTTGTAAAATCTATCCTTTTTGTCCTTTTTTTTTCATTTTTGCAGCATTTTTTTTGTAAAATTACGCTAAAATCTGCCGAATAGCTTAGAATGAGCGATTTATGAGTTTTTCACCTCAATGGAGGTAATGATTTAGCAACGGTTCTAATTTCTACAATTTGCATACGTTTGATTGTCAAACAACTCTTTGTCATCTTGGTGGCAAAAATACAATTTTAAATTTAGAATACTGCATTGTTGCATGTTTTTTAGAGTTTATTATCATCTCAAATATAATTAGGACTCTGAAAATATGCAAAAATGTGCGGTATTTTATGAAATTATCCGTAGAATCTTACCGTATTCTCGAAATTTATTGTATTTTTGCAGCTGTAATGACATTTAATAAGAGGTGAAATGAACAATATAGTTTGCAAAGTAGCAGCACTTGGTGGCACTATCTCCACTACTGATATATCTCATCTGTCAGAGTATAAACGACTGTTGAGAGCTAAGGAGCGTGGCGACTTGATAAAGTTGCGTCATGGCATATATGCCGTTCCCGATGCTTTGCTTAATACAATGATTGATGTGGAACGGATTGTACCTAATGGTATTGTATGCCTGTACAATGCGTGGGCTTACCATCAGCTTTCGACAACTGTTCCACCTGCTTTTTGTATAGCCATCGCCAACAAGCGGAAGGTGGTGATACCAGATACGCTTCCGATAGAGCTGTATTATTGGAAGAAGGAGAACTTGGAGTTCGGCATTATGGATGCAGAAATTTCAGGGTATCATGTTCGTATTACCGATATGGAGCGAAGTGTTTGCGATGCTGTAAAATACAGGAATAAATTGGGGTTAGATATTTGTGCTGAAGTGATACGCTCCTATCTGAAAAAGCCAAACCGCAATCTCACTCGTTTGCAAGATTATGCCAAACGCCTCAGAGTATTCAACACATTAAAAAATTATCTTGAAATAGCAATAGAATAAAATGGGAAAGAAAGACTACGGTAAGTCTGTTAAGACCCGCTTGCTCAATCTGATGAATGAGACAGGCTATAAATATATGTATCTCTTGGCAAGATATTTCAACGAGAGGTTGCTTTACAGAGTATCTGTAAGCCAATATAAGGACAATTTTTTGCTGAAAGGTGGCTCTTTGCTTTATGCTATGAACGGACTTGAGGCACGTCCTACAGTAGATGTTGATTTCATGGCAGATAGAATTAGCCGTGATAGGGATTTCCTTGCGCATGTGTTCCAGGAAATTTTGGGCATTGTATGCGATGAGGATGGAGTATCGTTTGATGTTGACAGCATCAAGTTAGAACCTATCACCGTCGAAAAGAAATATCCTGGCACCCGATTCTATTTTACTGCCCACATGGATACCATTTCTTATAACATGTCTGTTGACATTGGTTTTGGTGATGTTGTAACTCCATATCCAACAACTATTGACTTCCCATTGCTTTTGCCTGACATTCCATCTGTGAACATACAGGCATATTCCTTGGAGACTGTTGTTGCCGAGAAATTCCATACGATGATAGACCGAGATGTGCTCAACAGTCGCATGAAAGATTTCTTCGACTGTTACCAACTCCTGACAAAGAGAGACTTGTCTGATGACACATTATATGATGCGATTAAGGCGACTTTCGATAATAGAGGGCTTACATACAATCCCGAATTGCAGTTGTTCACAGAAGGTTTTGCGACAGATGTAGCACGCATAACCCGTTGGAAAGCTTTCCTAAAAAAGATTCAATGGAAAGAGGCTCTTGATTTCGATACTGTAATGGAGGTGATAAGAGAAAGGTTGCAGCCTATGGCTGAAAAATATTGGAAAAAGTAGTTTACCCTTTTATCATTCTTTCGTCTTTGAATATAAAGAACACTAAAAATAGAAGATTATGATAAAAAGTAAGATTTCTGTTGCTGTACTATTTCTGCTATGCCTTTGTTGGTTACCAACACTTTCATTGGCAAAAGGAAAGAGCCATTTTACGGTAGAAGATTCACAATATGGAACTCGCCTTGTGAAATGGGAAGGAAAAGACTCTGTTGTGGATTTTAATAACATCCAAGAGCTTAAGGATGTAAAAGTAATAGGAGAAATGGCTTTTGAAATGAATAAGTACATCAAGCAAGTCATCCTTCCCGACAATTTGCTGATTATAGAAAAACGAGCTTTCAATACTTGTGAGAATCTTCAAACCGTAAAGATGCCAAACACAGTGAGGTATATCGGCAATAGTGCATTCAATATGGACCATCAATTAGAGCTTAGCGTCTTGCCGGACAGTTTGCAAGAAATCGGTGAATGGACATTTTGGGATTGTAATAAGGTCTGCATATCCGTGATACCTGAGCATGTGAGCAAAATAGGAAGACTGGCTTTCACTGGTTGCGAAGGCATAAAGACCCTTGTATTCAAGAATCAACTAGAAGTAATTAACGACCGTGCATTTTCTGGTTGCAAGAACTTGGAACGCATAGTCTTTCCGAACAATTTGAGAGAGATCTCCGATTTTGCCTTTGCCCGATGCATTAACCTTAAAGGCATCAATCTCCCTGCATCTTTGCAGAAAATCGGATATAGAGCATTTGTAAACTGCGAGTCACTTTTATTCGTGAAGTATAATTCTAATCCCAAAGTTGACTCTTCCGCATTTATGAATTGCCCAGTAAGCCAAGAGAAATAACATTAGTATCAACAATAAAGACAAAGGATATGAAAAAGATTGTTTTATTGATAACCGCCATCTGCCTAACATCAGAGACATACGGGCAGAAAACGAGTTCCTCTTCCGTAGATGAATACGAATGCATCTACGAGTACCAAATGAAGAATGACAAAGGCTCTTCTGATGTCACTTCTACCATTCTTCAAATTGGCAGAAACTCAGCTATGTTCTCTGATTACACTGCGTTTCAAGCAGACTCAGCCATTGCTTGCAAAGCGCCAGAATCAGAGATTCAAAAGTTCAAGACACGGGAAAAGAGAAATGATTTGCTTTTCGACCAATCAGTCTCTCAAAATGTGCCTAAGGGCAAACTGACCGTTTATAGCGTAATCACGCCAAACTACTACAGCTATACGGAAAGTGCCAATCCCATAAATTGGAATCTGAGCGAGGGCATTGACACTATCTGTGGTTACACCTGTCAGAAAGCTGTTGGAGAATATGGTGGAAGAACTTGGACTGTTTGGTATTCCACGGACATACCAGCATCCTTTGGACCATGGAAACTTTGTGGTTTGCCAGGCTTGGTATTGGCAGCAAAGGATTCAGAAGGCATACATAAGTTCAATGCTATAACTTTCCGTAAATCAAGCACCCCTATGAACTTCAAGCCTTACACCAATACCATCAAGACTTCGAGAGAACAGTTTGTCAAGGCGAAGAATAAGTTTGAGCAAAATCCTATGGGCAACATTCCTGCAGAATCCATCAGCGAGATGACTATTCAGAAATATGAGGATGGTGGGCATAGTGCCTTTGTCAATGGTGTGGTACTGAGAGTGCGCCCTAATGGATATGTTCCTCTCGAATTGAAGTAAACAAAGAGATTGATAAATATGAGAAGGTTTCTAATTTTGATGATGTTAGCTTGTCTCTGTAACTGCACTTTTGCCCAAAGTGTAGTTACAGGAATAGTGCGTGACACCATTGGCACGGCTTTGGAAGGTGTCATAGTAAGAGTAAATGTCGATAAGGCTACTCTTGGCTTTGCGAGAACATCAGAAAATGGAACTTATAAGATAACACTAAAGTCAGATGCCAAGCAGCTAATCGTCACTGCCGAAGCCATCGGATACGAGAAAACCAAAAGAGAAATCAAGAATGTCTCACAAGAGTGCAACTTCAATCTAAAGGAAAAGACCACAGACCTAAAAGAGGTTGTTGTAAAAGCTCCAGCCATCTACCAACGAGGGGATACTTTGTCATACAACTTAGCCTCGTATATCGGAAAGAATGACTATACGCTGAAAGATGCCATGAAGAAACTCCCTGGCATTGAAGTAGGTGACAAAGGTTCTATCAAATATCTGGGCAAGGAGATTTCTAACTTCTATATCAATGGCATGGATTTGTTGGGTGGACGATACAACATTGCCACTACCAATATACCCGCTTCTTTTGTCAACTCAGTCCAAGTGTTGAGTAACCACCAAGCCGTAAAAGCCAACAAAGATGTATTCTCAGACAACGTGGCTATCAATGTGAACATGAGCAACAAGGCAAAGTTTAAGCCTGTAGGCTCTTATGGAGTGTCATTAGGGGCAGGCAAACATACCTTATATGAAATCAATGGTGCCGGTATGCTCTTCAAATCCAACTTTCAAATGTTGGCTTCGCTAAAAGCAGGCAATATCAATCAGTTTGCATTGACTGATGGGACGAATCACTTTGACAACAAAGAGACATTATCTACGTTGTCTAATTTATTAGAGAACATTTCCGCTTCCACTCCTCCTATTGAAGTTGACAGATATGCCTCACCAACAGATAGATTATTGTCATTCAACATATTGAGAAAGATAAGAAAGGATGTTACCCTAAAAGGTAATATCGGGTATAGCTATGCCAAAAGTCAGTACGACTATAGCTTGACGAGAAGTTATGCGGATGCGGATAACAATGTCATTATCGCCCAAGAGTATTCTCCCCTATCAACCATACATCGCCCAAGCATCCAGTTGGAATACAAGGACAACTCAGAAAAGACTTATCTTAGCAACACACTGTCGAGCACAGGTTCTTTTCTGACATCAGAATTGCCTACTAAAGAGAACGGTTCTCTCTTTAACCAGAAGCAAACCATGAGAGAGTTTTATGTGAACAACAAGTTCTCTACCTTGTGGCATCACAAGGATTTGTGTTGGGCGGTTACGTCTATCATGTCGTATCAAGGTTCTCCTATGGGAAAGATAACTCTTAACAAGGAAACTACCGATAATGTGGTACAAAATGCCAATGGAAGAAGTTTTCGTACAGAGAATACTCTCTCAATGTCTAAGAAGCATCTCTATTCTCGTATTTATTTACCAATATTGCTGAATTATTATATGGATAAGGTGCAAACAAGCCTGCACCCTACAGACGAGAGCAATGATGTGAATATGCAGAATCTCAGAATGGCTCTGGTACCACAATATGAGTACTCACATCCTCAATATAAATATGTCTTCCGATTGGAAATACCTATGCGCATAGACTATATAATCCATAAGGACAAATTGGAAAGCGCATCGTCTGGTTCTTGGTATTATTCTGTTTGTCCTAGCGTATATTGCAACTATAAGGTAACTTCTCGCTCGGTACTTCGCACCAACATATTCTATGCTCGCACCTTTGGGGACATTTTGGATTTCTTGAAAACACCCGTCAGATTCAATGACACCTCGCTGAAGGTTGGCTCTGGTATCTTGGCGGACAACAAGAGTTTGAACGCCTCATTGCATTACGACTATAAGATACCACTGAAAATGTGGTTCTTCAATGCAGACTTTCTATATAATCAGGAAAAGAACAACTTACTGATGAGTCAAGATGCAAGTTCTACTCTCATCACGATGTCGAAGATATATGCCCCAAATACAGGTAGAAGTTTTATGGGGCAAGTTGGTGTCACTAAATTTATAGAACCCATCAAGACAAAGATTTCCTTGAATGGTGGCTACCAATGGAAGCGACAAACGACTTTGCAGAACGACAATCAACAGAAATACACATGGAAGAGTTGGGCATTCTCCCCATATCTGACTTCACAGCCTTGCAAGTATGTGGAGTTGGCTTATAACGGAATGTTTGCCAAAACTTATCTTTCCACGAAGTATCAGAACAACAGCTATCTGAGCCAACAACACAAAGTGTCATTGAAACTCATGCCATTCGATGGCTTTACATTCGACACTTCTGCTGACATTGTAAAGAATGAATTGACGAAAGATGTGTCAAAGACAATGAGTTTGCTCGATATGGGGTTGTCATATAGGAAGAAAGCCATGAAGATTTCTTTTGACATCAGGAACATTTTGAATCAACGCCAATATGCATACACTATCTATAATTCCGTCAATACCTTCACGTATAACTATCTACTGAGGGGAAGAGAGTGTGTCTGCACTGTAAAACTAACAATGTAAACCTAACAAAACAGGTGCTGTAAAATAAAGTTTTTATTATTTCTCAACTTTGGAGAGAAATACATCCATTTATGGCAAGGTCTTTGGGAGTAACCCAAAAGGTTTCGAGTAACTCGAAACATACCTTGCTGTGTCTTTATGGACACCATGTTTTGGCAAGAGTAAATCTAATACCATTGAAAACACTGCGGAGGTTCGCCCAGTGGCTGGAGGCGCAAAGCCTCCAA
>ENA-OVGE01000064-OVGE01000064.1-human-gut-metagenome-genome-assembly--contig:-NODE-64-length-100552-cov-4.787974_pt1 | contig 100552 bp, 91 predicted proteins | sample MGYA00237769_ERZ505417 | MGnify/ENA primary metagenome ERZ505417 (study PRJEB26158, sample SAMN06016403) | human gut metagenome | biome: human gut; feature: ankylosing spondylitis patient; material... | reverse complement strand
TTTCGAGTTGTTGGTGGCTGTAATGTTGTCGGCCCAATGTACTGATAAGCGTATAAACCAGGTAACGCCCCCGTTATTTGAAGCATATCCCACGGCATATGAAATGGCGCAGGCTACTCCCGAGGAAATTTTTTATTACATAAAGAGCGTATCATATCCTAATTCGAAAGCAAGTCATTTGTCGGAGATGGCAAAGGTGTTGGTAGAGAAGTTCAACGGTACAGTGCCTGACAGCTTTGATAACTTGATAAGTTTGCCCGGAGTAGGGCGCAAAACCGCTAACGTAATTCTTTCGGTAGCTTTTGGAAAGGCCGCACTGGCTGTAGATACGCATGTCTTCAGAGTAAGTCGCAGGTTGGGACTGGTACCAGAGTCATGCAATACTCCCGAGAAGGTAGAAAAAGAATTGATAAAGAATTTGCCAACAGAAGTTGTTAATGCTTCGCACCACTGGCTTTTGCTGCATGGACGTTATGTTTGCAAGTCGCGTAAGCCGGATTGTTTAAAATGTCCTTTGTCTTCAGCCTGCAAGTATTATGCTATGAACCGGGCGGAAATTGCGAAAATGTCGGAAAAAACAAATGAATAGAGCAGGTAAATATCGGCTATCGGATAGTTGTATGAAAAATATAATTCTTCTGTTCGCAGGGATTATGTTTTTCACTGCACAGCCTGCGTTCTCGCAAACAAACGACGTGGGGCTTGGCGAAATGCTGGAAAACTACTTCTCAAATTATCAGGCGCCAAACTTTCAGCCCAATGCAAATCCGCGGCTGAAGTACTATGACATCGATACGGATAAAAATGTAATAAGCGTGGATGTGGATGCTACATTTGCTTCGCAACCGTTAACCGCTAAAATAGTAAATAGCATTTATAAGTCTCTGCATGACAATTTGCCTGACGAGTATAAAAAATATAAACTTGTAATATACGCTGACGGTAAAGAGTTGGCAGAACGCATTCCAAATCCTTATCGCAATAAACCGGACAGAAGCAAGACTTGGGGAAGTATAAATTATAAAGGCACGCCTTGGGTGGTTAATGTATCAAAAGCCTATACGCCGACCAAAGGTCTTCAGAACCGCCACCTTTCGGTTTGTGCAAGCCATGGAAGATATTATAACAACTCAAAAAACAAATGGGAGTGGCAACGGCCGTATATATATTGTACGACAGAAGATTTACTTACGCAAACAATAGTTGTGCCGTTTTTGATACCAATGCTTCAAAATGCCGGTGCCGTTGTTTATTCTCCGCGAGAGCGCGATTGGCAGTGCAATGAAATCATAGTTGACAACGATTCGCCTACATATAACGGGTTGTACGAAGAGAAAAATGTAGGAACGTTATGGGAAAAATCCGCTTTACCTGGATTTGCAAACCCTAAAAAAATATATGTGGATAACGAAAACCCTTTTGCAATGGGAACAGCCCGTAACGTAAGGACAACAAACAACCGGGTAAACGTAACAGAGTCTGCTTGGATACCAAACGTAACCGAGGCGGGCAACTATGCTGTTTATGTAAGTTACCAGTCTAATCCCGACGCAGTGAGTAGTGCGCAATATACAGTTTACCATTGCGGCGTTGCAACTAAATATTATGTGAACCAAAAGATAGGAGGAAGTACCTGGGTGTACTTGGGCACATTCTATTTTTCAAAAGGACAAAGTCGGGAGAACTGTGTGGTACTTACAAACTATTCGAACGAGAAGGGGACGGTCTCGGCTGACGCGGTAAGATTCGGCGGCGGAATGGGAAATATAGCCAGAGGTTTCAACGAAGAAACGGGAGAATTGTTCACAAGCGGCTTGCCCCGTTATTTGGAGGGCGCGCGCTATTCTGCCCAGTGGTCAGGCATGCCATACAGTGCATACTCTGTGTATGGAGGAGAGAATGATTATAAAGATGATATAAACGCTCGTTCGTATTCAACCAATTACCTTGCAGGTGGTTCTGTTTATTTACCTTCTACACAAGGAGCGAAGGTTCCCATAGAGTTGAGTTTGGCCGTGCATAGCGATGCCGGTTATAAGGAAAACAACCTGATAGGTACATTAGGAGTTTGTACCACCAGCGGAATTAACGGAGAGAAATCATATCCGGCAGGGTTATCTCGAGATGTGTCAAACGATATGATACAAATGATTATAGATAACGTATCGGTAGAACTTTCAAGAATATATGGTTTAAAATGGTCGCGTCGTGAAGTATTCGACAGGATGTATAGCGAAACATGCAGGCCCGATATACCGTCGGCAATAATAGAAATGTTTTCGCATCAGAATTTCAAGGATATGACTTATGCACACGACCTTAATTTTAAATTCAATATAGCGCGTAGCATATATAAGTCTATTTTAAGGTATATAGCTTTCGAACACGATTTCAAATATGTTGTTTCGCCTTTAACACCCGACAATTTTTCAATAGAATTTGTAGGAAAGGATGAAGTATCTTTAAATTGGGCAGCCGTGCAGGATTCTCTTGAACCGACAGCAAAACCCGAAGGGTATATCGTTTATACTCGTATAGGAAGCGGAGACTTCGATAATGGCGTGTATGTAAAAAAACAAACGTCGTTTCGCAAGAAATTAGTTCCCGGAAAGATATACAGCTTTAAGGTAACGGCTGTAAATAAAGGCGGAGAGAGTTTTCCAAGTGAAGTTTTATCGGCGTGCAGGGCAAAAACATCAAATCGCGCAATTTTAATTGTAAACTGTTTTAACAGACTTTCCGGTCCTAAAGTAATAAATAATGCCGATAGCATAGGATTTGATTTGAAATCGGATATGGGCGTCCCTTATATCCAGACGCCGGCATACTCAGGCGAGCAAAGGATTTTCTCTACAGATAATGGCGACGGTTTGTCCGGCGAATTAGGATACAGCAGCAATGAGTTTGAAGGGCGCATGATTGCAGGTAACACTTTTGACTATGTCATATCTCACGGAAGAGGTTATGCGCCAGAATATTCTTTTGTGTCTTGTAGTCGAAAATCCGTAGAAACGGGTGGTGTGGATCTTTCAAAATATCCAATGGTAGACATTATTTTTGGATTGGAAAAATATGAGTCTTCGAATTTAAAACACTATAAAACGTTTACATTGCCATTACGCTCACGCATTGAAACTTATTTATCCAAAGGCGGAAGAGTTTTGGTTAGTGGAGCATATATAGGTAGTGATATGAAGTCGAGCGCAGAGAAGAAATTTTTGAAAAATGTACTTCGTTGTTCATACGGAGGTACAAGTAAAAATCCTATGATAACGAATATAAAAGGAATGGATTTGTCCTTTAATATATATAGGGAACCAAACGGCAGGCATTACGCGGCAACACAAGTGGATATGATTAAACAGGCAAACGGAGCGCGAACTGTTTTTTATTATTCCGACGGTACGTCTGCCGGTACATCCTATCGCTCATCGAAAGGAAGTGCTGTTGTTTTGGGCTTCCCGTTGGAGTGTATAAAAGAAAGCGATATGCTAAATAAAGTCCTGCTAAATATAGCACGTTACTTGCAATCTGAATAATAACTAAAATTAATGCTATGTATAAAATTCAACTAAACGCAACAGGAACACGTTTCCTTAACATCACAGACGAACATTTGCAAACGATTAAAGATTATGCTTTGTTTCGCGATTTGATAGATTCCAATGGATACGTCGACGAGGATGTATTGGATAAATTAAAGATGAACATACGTTCGATAATTGGTTCTACAAGCGGCGACGTAGAAAATCTTTTACGTTTAGCTGCTGATGTTATTTATCATGATAAAATGAAAGCGTACGGGCTTCGTCAACTTATCATGCTATATGTAAGCTGGACAAACAAGGAAAAAGTTGGTACTGATGGCAAATAATGCTGTTTGTCGTGATATGTGCTCATATTATAAAACGTCAAGAGATAAGAATTTTAGAACAATTTCAGTGCCCTAAAAGTAACTTGTCGCAGTGTGAAGACAAGTTGATTATATGTGAGGACTATATTGCCGTAGCGGATGGCGCCACGGCAAAAGGTTCATTGCTGTGGGATGGTATGACTTCCGGGTATAGGGCTGTTGAAATAATATGTGAAGTAATACATAACTTGCCGCCTGATACAACAATAAATGATTTTATAGTAGCAGCAAACGTTGCTATTTGTGAGTATTATGACAGGTTTTCGCGTTTGCAAGAAGTTTATAATAAAAAGGAGGAGAGGTTGACGGCGAGCGTAGTTTTATATAATAAAAACAGAAAGGAAATCTGGATGATAGGCGATTGTCTTTTCCGTATAAATGAACGTAGTTACCGTAACGACAAACTAATAGATAACAAGTTGGCGCGTGTTCGTTCAGAAATAGACTCTTATCTGTTAAATCATGGTTATACAATAGACCTTTTGCAAAAAACAGATGTGGGCAGGTTATTTATATCTAAAGCATTGAAAGAACAGCAATATTTTCAGAATGATAAAAACGCTTGCGAATATTCTTATGGAGTAATTGACGGCTTTGATGTTGAAATGTCACAAACAATTTGTGTCGAAGTTCCGGAGTTTTCGGAAGTGGTACTGGCTTCAGATGGCTATCCAAAGCTTTTTGGCACATTAGAAGAATCGGAGCATTATTTACAGAAGGTGTTAGCTGAAGATCCTCTGTGTATAAGTTTAAATATGCAAACCAAAGGGCTAATGGCAGGTAATAATTCTTATGATGACCGTACCTTTGTTCGTTTTGTGTCTTGACTGTACGTTTTGATGTACTATTCAAATTCAGATAGCTCCAGCCATCGCGTGGACTTTTCGTCCAATTCTTTTTCAACTTCAGGTAATCGTTTGCTTTTTTCGGTAAGTAAGTCTATTGGAAGCGTCCCGCTGCACAAAGCTTCAGTCAGTTCCTTTTTTTCTTTTTCAAGCAATTCTATATCCGTTTCCAGTTGTTGCATTTCGCAACGTTCCTTGTATGTTAGACGCTTTTTTTCGTTATTCCTAATGTTGTACGTCTTTTGTGACGGTTTTGTTTCTTCTTTGCGCTCTTTGATATTTCTTTTTTCTCGTGCTTCGTTGAATTGTCGGTATTGGGTATAATTTCCCGGATAATCTTCAATTACGCCTTCACCTTTGAATATAAGTAAGTGATCCACTACACGATCCATAAAATATCTGTCATGCGAAGCTATGATAACGCACCCTTTGAAATTGATTAGATATTCTTCCAGCACCTGAAGCGTTTCGATGTCCAAGTCGTTTGTTGGTTCGTCGAATATCAAGAAGTTGGGATTGCGCATGAGTACTGTGCACAAGTATAAACGCCGGCGCTCACCTCCACTTAGCTTGTATACATAGCTGTTTTGTACTGCAGGAGGAAAAAGAAAATGTTGCAGAAATTGCATTGCCGTAAGTCTTCGCCCACCACCTATATCTATAGTTTCGGCAATGTTTCTAACCACATCAATGACTTTCATTTCGTTGTCGAATTGAAAACCTTCCTGTGCGTAATATCCTAATTTTACGGTTTCACCAATATCTATTTTACCGGAGTCGCATGATTCCAGCCCCATTATCATTTTAATAAATGTGGATTTCCCTGTTCCGTTAGCGCCGACGATACCCAATTTTTCGTAGCGGGAGAAATTATAGTAGAAGTCGGATAATATTGTTTTTTCTCCAAACTTTTTGGAGATATACGCAAATTCAATGATTTTACTTCCTATATAATCACTTTTAACAACGAGTTGTGTGTTTTTGTTCTCTATGCGCTTGTGTGCCAGTTTTTCCAAGTCGGCAAAGGCTTCTTCGCGGTATTTGGCTTTATGCCCTCTTGCTTGCGGCATTCTTCGCATCCATTCCAGTTCTCGGCGGTATAAATTGTTGGCTCTGGCAACCTCTGCAGCTTCAGCGTCCTTACGTTGCTGGCGTTTTTCAATAAAATATGAATATGAGCCTTGATATGGATAAAATTGATGGTTGTCGAGTTCTATTATTTTATTGCATACCCGGTCGAGAAAGTATCTGTCGTGTGTAACCATTAATAAGGTTATGTATTGTTGGGACAGATATTTTTCAAGCCATTCTATCATTTGCAAGTCCAAGTGGTTTGTAGGCTCATCAAGTATTAACATGTCAGGCTCTGTAAGCAGAACATTAGCCAAGGCTACACGTTTACGCTGTCCTCCCGACAGGTTACCCATACGCTCATGAAAATTTGAAATGTTTAATTTGGAAAGTACTTCCTTTATGCGATGTTCATAATTCCAGGCGTCGGATATGTCCATACTGTTCGAGAGTTCCGATAGCCTGGAATGGTCATTTGCAGATATACATTCCATATATTTGTATATGAGTTCTGCTTTTTCATTGCCATTGTTGAAGCATGCTTCAATAACTGTTTGGTCTGGGATGTATTCGGGCGATTGCTCCAGAAATCCAACTTTTATGCCGCGTCTGAAAACAACTTCACCACTGTCATACCCTTCTTTGCCTGATATGATGTTCAGCAGTGTAGATTTGCCTGTACCGTTACGCCCTATGATTCCTATACGTTGCCTTTCGGCAATACTTAACGAAGCGTTTTCGAATAAAATCAGGTCTCCTATACTTTTGTTTAGGTCTTTTATATCCAGGTATGTGTTTACTTCAGCCATATTTTATGATAGAATGAAACACGCCATTATACGTTTGGCGTTTTATGTGAGCAAAATTAACATAAAATATGTGCATGTCTTGAATTTTATGGTGAATAACGGCATTGTTTTAAATAAAAATATTATTTTTGCATTGAATTACAAACATCAATGCGTAAGGCATTTTTTTAAGAATATCCATTAAAACTTAAAAATATATTTGCGCGGGTTCAATCCTTCTTGAAGCCTGAACGCTTTTAATATTTTACAAAATAGAATATGTCGAATTATAGCAAAGACGAACTCTTGAAAAAGAGTGAAGCCGAAGTGCAAGCCATAGCTGAGCAGTTCGGGATAAATCCCAAAAATTCAACATCTGTAGAAGATTTAGTATACCAGATACTTGATGAACAGGCCGTACAAAGTTCAATAAAGAAACCGGCTACAAAACGGCGTGCCCGTATTGTGAAGAAAGAGGCTGACCGTGTGTATTCTGCTTCAAAAGACCACGGAGAGAATGTGGAAAAGAAGAATATGGAGCAAGGATTGCAGCCTTTCACAGCTGTTTCTGCAAAAGAATCAAGTGCGGAACCTTCTTTAGCAGAAGACTCAGGTACGTTACAGGAACCGAATGAGGAGTCACTGCCTAAACGTAAGCGCGGTCGTCCCCGTAAAACACAAGACAAGCAGGAAGAAAACGATTTGAAGTCAAGTGAAGAAATACAGAGTGCCGAAGGTCCGTCGCTGTTTGACGAAAGTGAAGAAGAGAACAAAGCACAAAAGGAATCTGAAGTAAGCAAGCCTGTTTCTATCTCAGATTTGGTCACTGATTACGAAACGATACGCAATATCTTGCCCCGGAACGAAGACTCCTCATTGAATTTCTCCGACAATAATTCGGAAGAAAGTGTTGAAAGCAAGGACGTACAGGCAGTTTCCCAAGATTTGGATTTCATACCCGTAACAGACATTCCGGTGATTGAGGATTATGGAATGCCTGTAGTTGACGGACTTCACGATACAACATCTGTTGCCGACAATAATTATCCTTTATCAGACGAAAAATTCGTACAAGGAGAAATTGCGGCCGGCAGGATGGGGACAGTGCATTCCGACCAGCAGGCTTCTCTGCCGAAGGTGAACTACAGTTTCGATGATATACTTAGCGGGAGCGGCTCTTTGGAAATAATGCCCGAAGGTTTCGGCTTTTTACGTTCGTCTGATTATAATTACCTGTCGTCGCCCGATGATATTTACGTTTCCGGACAGCAGATTAAGGCATACGGATTGAAGACCGGCGATGTCGTTGACGGCAGTGTAAGGATTCCACGTGAAGGCGAGAAATATTTCGCGTTGATTAACGTGAATAAGATAAACGGGCTTTCGCCGTCCGAGGTTCGCGACCGTGTACCGTTTGAACATCTTACTCCTTTATTCCCTGACGAGAAATTTAATCTCTGCCATGGCCGCAACGATAACATTTCTACCAGAATAGTCGATTTGTTCACACCTATAGGCAAGGGGCAGCGAGCTTTGATTGTGGCACAGCCCAAAACAGGTAAGACCATCCTGCTGAAAGATATAGCCAATGCAATAGCAAAGAACCATCCCGAGACGTATTTAATGATGCTTCTTATAGATGAAAGGCCGGAGGAAGTAACCGATATGGCACGTACAGTGAATGCCGAAGTAATAGCTTCTACATTCGACGAACCGGCTACACGTCACGTCAAGATAGCAGGTCTTGTTATCGAAAAAGCCAAACGAATGGTGGAATGCGGGCACGATGTGGTAATATTCCTCGACTCAATAACTCGTCTGGCGCGTGCGTACAACACCGTGTCGCCGGCAAGCGGAAAGGTGCTCACCGGCGGTGTTGATGCTAATGCCCTTCAAAAGCCAAAACGTTTCTTTGGTGCAGCGCGTAATATTGAGGGTGGAGGCTCGCTCACCATTATCGCCACTGCGTTAATTGATACGGGCAGTAAAATGGACGAGGTTATATTCGAAGAATTCAAAGGTACGGGCAATATGGAGTTGCAGCTCGACCGTTCGCTCAGCAACAAACGTATTTTCCCGGCAGTTAACATTATTTCGTCGAGTACACGTCGCGACGATTTGCTCCACGACCGTCAGACACTCGACCGTATGTGGATTCTCCGCAAGTATATTGCCGACATGAATCCTGTTGAGGCAATGACGTTCGTGAAAGACAGGCTCGAAAACACGGCAAGCAACGAAGAATTCCTTATGTCGATGAACTCATAAGGCTGATAAATCAATAAATACAAGAATATTCCGGCGTCTTTCCTAAACTCGGGTAAGGCGCCGGAAAGTTTTTTGTACAAAGCTCTCACTTCGCCGCTTGTTACCGGAATTGCGGGGCAGACGTTGGAAATACACAAACAAAGGTGACAATACAGACAAATTGTGACGCTTGAAATGTTAATTGATTTTCAACGATTTAAACCCCTTCTCTGAGCTGCGAAAAAATATGTCTGAGATATTTTTAAATATGTGCCTTGTATTTTGAAATATGTCTGACCTATTTTTCGCTCTTTGAAAACCGGGTGTAAAAGTTGATGATTGGAAACGGGGATTTATTGTCAAAAACGGTAGAGCTTTTTTGCCATGAACTTTATGGTTTCAGCATTCATTCTGTTTGCGGATAATAATGCCCGATATTAGGAGCGTACAAATATCGGTTTGGAGATATGTTAGTGTTTTCAATGAAAATTCCGTAAATTTGCGATAAATGCAAATATGGGCATTCTACAATGTTTTATTTTAACGTGAAGTAATATGGATGAAAAGAATATCTTATCGCAGTTTACATCTTTGGCGCGCCGCCGTCGTTCGATAAGGCAGTTTACGGACGAACCTTTAACCAAGGACGAAATCAAGGAACTTATGAAAGCCGCACTTATGTCGCCGTCTTCAAAAAGCAAGAGGCCTTGGCATTTTGTGGTGGTAGACGACAAGCAAGATTTGGAAAGCCTTTCAAAATGCAAGCCTTCGGGCGCGCAGTTTTTGCAGGAAGCATCTTTGGGGATAGTGGTGGCCGTAGATACGGACAAGTCGGAAGTCTGGATTGAGGACGGTTCCGTTGCAACCACAATGCTTCTTTTACAAGCCGAGGCCATGGGACTGGGCGCTTGTTGGATCCAAATACGTGGCCGCTCTTTTTCTGATACTGTTTCGAGCGAGGACGAGGTAAGGCGTATCACGGGACTTCCTGAAAACATGAGGATAGTTTCTATTGTGGCAGTAGGACACAAAGGCCAGGAGCGCAAGGAACAGGACGAAGAAAAGCTTCTGTGGAGCCAGGTGCACATCGGAAAGTTTGTTGAGTAAGGATTATTGATACTACGCTTTATGAAGTCGTTTGCAATGGTAGGTGCCGGAAATGTGGCGTGGCATATGTCGCAGGCTTTAGTTAAGGCCGGTTTTGCGCCGTTGTGCGTGTACAGCCGCAGTGCGGAGAAGGCCCGGGAGCTTGCCGGAGTTCTTGGAACGACCGCAGTTTCTACGTTCGCTGGTATAACCGACAAGGCCGACGTTTATATAATAGCGGTTAAAGACGACTCCATACCCGAAGTTATATCTGCCGTTGCGCAACTTAATAAAAAATCACTTTACCTGCATACGGCAGGAAGCGTTTCCATTGATGTATTTAAAGGCAAAACTGTCAGATACGGCGTGCTGTATCCTTTGCAGTCGTTTACCAAAGGCCGCTCTTTTGATTTTAGCCGGATTCCTCTTTTCATAGAGGGAGACAGCTCGGAAACGACGGATGATATAAGGCTTTTGGCTCAAAAAATATCGGCGGCAAAAGTAACCGAACTGAATTCCGAGAAGCGTAAGCTAATGCATCTTGCTGCAGTATTCGCTTCTAATTTCGTGAATCACTGCTATGCTTGCGCGGCTGACATATTAAATAGCTCGGGGGTGCCTTTCCAGGCATTGCTCCCGCTTATCGAGGAAACCTGCGACAAGGTCCATGAAATGTCTCCCGCAAGGGCGCAAACCGGCCCGGCGCTGAGGTATGACAAAAAGGTGATGGAAACACATGAAAGCATGTTGGACGGAACATTGCTTGATGTTTACAGAATAATGAGCCGGAGTATTCACGAAAAATCGCTCGTAGAGCCGTAAAGATTTCGGAAGTAATTAAAGTGAAACAATAACAAATAAAATTATTTAGTTGTGATTGACTACGATTTAAAAAAAATCCGCGCAATAGTATTCGATGTTGACGGGGTGTTGAGCAGTCAGACAATAACGCTCCATACAACAGGCGAACCCATGCGTACTGTCAATATAAAAGACGGATATGCTATACAGTATGCCGTAAAATCAGGCCTTATCATAGCCATAATAACCGGAGCTTGCACTAACTCGATAAAACTGCGGTATTCAAGGTTGGGCGTTGAAGACATTTATATGGGAGCGGACGTGAAAATCGATGTATTCAACGAATGGCTTCGCAAACGGAACTTACACGCGGACGAGGTTGTTTATATGGGTGACGATATTCCCGATTATGAAGTTATGAAGCAAGTAGGGTGTCCTTGCTGCCCGTGCGACGCAGCAACCGAAATAAAAGAAATTTCGCGTTACATATCGACAATAGCGGGCGGTCACGGTTGTGCACGCGACGTTATTGAACAGGTTATGCGTGCAAAAGGCATTTGGTTGAAAGATAAAAAGGCATTTGGATGGTAGAGACGTTGGATAAACTGAAGAGATACCGCATAATCCTTGCGAGTGCCTCGCCGAGGCGGAAAGAGCTTCTGTCGAAATTAGATATAGACTTCACAGTTAAGACTTTGTACGATGTCGACGAAAGTTTCCCTGCAAGTCTTCCCGTTGTTCAGGTCCCGCAGTACATATCAAGAAAGAAAGCCGATGCGTACCGTCAGGAAATGCAAGAAAACGACATGGTAATAACGGCAGATACGGTAGTTGCGGTAGGCCGGAGAATCTTAGGGAAACCCAAAAGTGCGGAAGAAGCACGAGTCATGTTGAAATTGCTGTCAGACCGTTATCATCGGGTAGTTACAGGCGTGACAATAATGACTGCAAAGCGTACAGAAACGTTTGCAACAGTTAGCAGAGTGAGGTTTACACGTCTGAATGACGAGGAGATCGACTATTACATTTCAAAATATAAACCGTTCGATAAGGCGGGGGCTTACGGGATTCAGGAATGGATTGGAATGGTTGGTATTACTGAATTGAATGGCAGCTATTTCAACGTAATGGGGCTGCCGGTGCAACGTCTTTATGCGAAACTGAAAGAATTTTGATATAGATAACCACAATATAAAACAGGCGATATGATTCAGAAACTTTACGCCCATGATAATGACCCGCGTGTAATGCAGCGAATTATAGATTTGCTCAACGACGGCGGTATAATAATATATCCTACCGATTCTGTCTATGCAATAGGTTGCCATGCGTTGAAATCCAATGCAGTAGAGCGTATATGTGAAATAAAAAGTGTAGATCCGCAGAAAAGTCATTTTTCAATCATTTGTTACGACTTAAGCGAGGTAAGCAAATATGCACGTATGGACAATAAGGCATTCAAACTTATGAAACGCAACCTGCCCGGACCTTTTACTTTTATACTTGAAGGCTCTAATAAATTGCCCAAGATATTCAGAAACCGTAAAACGATAGGTATCAGAATGCCGGACAATCCAGTTATTTCCGAAATTTCAAAATTACTTGGAGTTCCGATTATGACAACTTCGTTGCCTGTTTCGGATGATGAAGACCCCGAGTATGAGACGACCCCGGAACTGATTGATGAACGTTTCGGAGAGAAGGTAGACCTCGTTATAGACGGCGGAATAGGTGCAACCCTTCCAAGTACTGTGGTGGATTGTACGACGGGCGATTTTTCAATAGTAAGGCAAGGGAAAGGAGTGTTAAAAGAATAGACAAGAAAAAACGTATCTCAGATTTGTCGTGAAATATGTCGGACGTAATTCAAAATATGTCTGACATATTTTTAAAATATCTGCCTTGTATTTTTTCTTTTCTCAGATATGGTTGTAACTCTTTGAAAATGAGGCTTGGCTTTTCGAGTGTTAAATGCAGACAAAAGCGTACACCTTCAGCCTGTGTCGCACGCTTGCCGTATATAACAGGTTTGAAGTTGTCAAGGATTCCATGTGTGCTGCTTTTATAACTTGTCGCAATTCGGTTGGCAGGAAACATTTAATATTTCCGCAATCATAAGTCTGAAATGTTTTTAGTACTTTTGCAAGATAAGAACTACCTTAAAAAATACAAATAACAAGAATTAAAATAATATGAAATTCAAACTTTCGAGTTCCGAGCTTGCAACAAGATTGCAGGTTATAGGAAAAGTAATATTAGCTAAAAACAAAGTTCCGTATCTGGACAGTTTTTTGTTTGAGATTCAAGGCAATACCCTGAAAATAACAGCTTCGGACGGTGAGAATATGATAAACACGTCCGTAGAACTTATAGAATCGAGTGAGGACTGCCGCTTTACAGTCAACTCAACGATACAAGACGCGTTGAAAGGCATTCCCGAACAGCCGATTACAATAGAAATCAATACGGCAAACTATGAGACGAAAATTATATACCAGAATGGTTTCTTCTCGTTAGTATGCCAGCCCATTGAGGATAACCCGTTCTTTACGGAGCTTGGCGAGGAAAAAGGAAGGATAAACGTAGACGCGACATTGTTGCACGAGTCGCTTACACGCGCGCTTCTGGCTGTAGCCGTCGATAACATACGCCCGGTAATGTGCGGCGTATGCTTTGATATTACTGAGGAAAATACAACAGTAGTAGCAAGCGACGCTCGTAAACTTGTATATACACGATGGCCTAACGTTGAAAAGTCGGACGCATTTTCCTTTATACTGTCGCAAAAGACGGCGCAATTGCTGAAAGTTATGCTGGCCCGCGAAAGCGGCGATGTGATAATTCGTTTCAACGAACACCGTGCTGAAATAGAAATGAAGACATACCGCATGGCTTGCCGTTTGGTAGACGGGCGTTTCCCTAACTACAACAGCGTAATACCCAACAATCAAAATAGCGCCAATGTAAACCGCACAGCGTTGATTAATGTTTTGAGACGTGTTATGGTCTTTTCCGACGAGGTTAACTCTCTTGTAAAACTACATCTTGAAGCAAACAAGTTGACAATCTCCGTGCAGAACATTGATTACTCTTTGTCGGCCGAAGAATCCATGCTGTGTGAATACGACGGAATACCTATGAACATAGGATTGCGGAGCACTACTTTAATAGACATGCTTGGTAACCTTCAAAGCGAGGAAGTGGTATTGCGCCTGGCCGACCAAAGCAGAGCTGCGATAATAGTTCCGGCACCTCAACCCGAGAACCAGGAAATCGTCATGCTGACAATGCCTATAATGATAAAAGAATAATATAAAAACAAGCGATAAGCCGATACCTGCATGGAACTGAAACTTCAAAAACCGATAGTTTTCTTCGACCTCGAGACAACTGGCGTAAATGCCATACACGACAGGATTGTGGAAATAAGCTACATAAAAGTCTTCCCCGACGGAAACGAAGAATCCGAGACTTTGCGTATAAACCCGGAGCGTCACATTCCGGAGCAGTCTTCTGCTATCCACGGAATATACGATGAAGACGTAAAGGATTGTCCTACGTTCAAACAGGTAGCAAGGGACATAGCGGCTATCTTTGTAAACAGCGATATAGCCGGTTTCAATTCCAACTATTTCGATGTTCCAATGCTCGTTGAGGAAATGCTGCGCGCAGGAATCGATTTCGACATAACAAAATGCAGGCTTATAGATGTGCAAAACATTTATCATAAGTTAGAACAACGCACGTTGTCTGCCGCATATAAGTTTTATTGCGGCAAAAACCTTGAAGACGCTCATTCTGCGCAAGCAGATACACGCGCTACATACGAGGTTTTAAAAGCGCAATTGGACAAGTATCCCGACAAACTGAACAACGACGTACAGTTTCTTTCTTCTTTCTCAAAGATGAATGACAACGTAGATTTTGCGGGGCGAATAATATATAATGACAAACATATACCCGTTTTCAATTTCGGAAAATATAAAGGACAAAGCGTTGAAGATGTTTTGGCTCGCGACCCCGGATATTACGGCTGGATGATGCAAGGCGATTTTCCGCAAAACACCAAACAGGTCTTAACTAAATTGCGCTTAAAGGCAATAGGAAAATGATGTCGCTAAAAGGGAAACGAATAGTACTCGGAATTACAGGAAGCATAGCTGCGTACAAGGCTTGTGTGCTTATAAGAGAGTTAATCAAGGCCGGTGCAGAGGTGCAGGCTGTAATGACGCCATCAGCAAAAGAATTTATAACACCTCTTACAATATCTACTCTGACACACAAGCCTGTGATTAGTGAATTCTTTGACCGTCGTGACGGTTCGTGGCACAGTCACGTAGATATAGGGTTATGGGCCGACGCCATGATAATAGCTCCTGCTACTGCCTCTTCTATTGCAAAAATGGCTAATGGCGTTGCCGATAATATGCTTATTACTACTTATCTGTCAATGCGCGCCCCTGTGTTTGTCGCTCCGGCAATGGATGTGGATATGTTTTCCCACACGGCAACACAGAAAAACATCAAAACTTTACGTTCTTATGGGAACATAATAATAGAGCCGGAAACCGGAGAACTGGCTAGCGGGCTTGAAGGTAAAGGACGTATGGAAGAACCCGCAGTGATTGCAAAGTCGCTTGAAGCTTATTTTAAATCACAGAATCAGTTGAAAGGTAAACGAGTGCTAATCACCGCAGGACCGACATACGAAAAAATAGATCCTGTACGTTTTATTGGTAACTATTCCTCAGGCAAAATGGGGTATGCGCTTGCAGAAGAATGCGCTGAACGCGGAGCGGAAGTTGAACTTGTGAGCGGCCCGGTAAGTATAAATCTTAATAGGGCAAATATACATGTTACGAAGGTTGAAAGCGCAGCACAAATGTATGCCGCCGCTGTAAATGCATTCACCAAAACGGACATCGCCATTCTTTGTGCAGCCGTTGCTGATTTTACTCCGCGTGAAACCAAAGACGTAAAAATAAAACGTGAAAAAGGGGATATGGCAATCCAGCTCGTTCCGACAAAAGACATAGCGGCTGAATTGGGACGAATGAAAAAAGAGTCACAATTTATGGTAGGATTTGCACTTGAGACGAATGATGAAACCAACAATGCAATAAATAAATTAAAAGCAAAAAAATTAGACTTCATCGTACTGAATTCTCTTAATGACAAAGGAGCAGGATTTTCAGTAGATACAAATAAAATCACTATAATATCAGACACTTCAAAATATGAATACCCATTAAAACCGAAACGCGAAGTTGCAAAAGATATAATTGATAAGATATGCGAACTATACAAATAATTTTCATTTGCTGCATTACTATCATATCTGTTCCGACAGCCTTGTCGGCACAAGAACTTTTGGCAAGCATTAATATAAACCACAGTAAGATTCAAGGAACTAACACAAACGTTTTTAGTGATTTGGAAACAAATATTACTGAGTTTATGAATGACCGCAAGTGGACAGGACAGCAGTATAATGAAAATGAGCGTATACGTTGCACTTTCAATATCACTTTAAATACATACGACGAAACTCGTGGCTCGTTTAATGGCTCATTACTTTTGCAAGTAATCAGACCTGTTTTTAACTCTTCATATAATACGGTTGAATATAGCGTAAAAGACGAAGATTTTGATTTTACTTACAGAGAATTCGACAAGTTAGAGTTTAGGGTAGACCAAATCAATAATGATTTAACAGCACTGCTTGGTTATTATGCTTATTTAATAATAGGTATCGACAATGATACTATGTCGCCCGAAGGCGGTACGGAATTTTTAAAGACCGCGCTTGACATCGCTAATTCTGCGCAAAGTTTAAGCGGAAAGGGTTGGAAGACAACAGGAAGTGACAACAACCGCTATGCTTTGATTTCTGATATGTTAGATGGCAGTATGTCTCCATTTCGCAAATTGCAATACGTTTATCACAGAGAAGGTTTGGATGTAATGGCTCAAAATGCGGAAACGGGGCGTGCTAAAATAACAGAGGCCATAGAGTTATTGAACCAAGCACATAAGAACAAAACGTTAAGCAAACTTCCGCAATTATTCACGGAATACAAACGTGATGAATTAGTAAACATATATACCGGACAAGGTACATCGCAAGAAAAAGAGAAGATTTATAACACACTATCTTCGATAAACGCTTCATATAATACTTATTGGCGTAAACTATCCAAATAATGCTTCTTAAACTTCATATAAGCAAATACGCACTTATTGATAATACGGATATAGATTTCTATCCGGGCTTTTCTGTTATAACCGGAGAAACCGGAGCGGGAAAAAGCATTCTTTTAGGAGCGATAAACTTGCTATTGGGAGAACGCGCGGATGTTCGTGCAATAAAAGCCGGAGCACAAAAGTGCGTAGTTGAGGCTGTTTTTAAATCAGACAGTATAGAAACGGCTAATTTCTTTCGTGAAAACGATTTAGATTTTGTAGACGGAGAATGTATAATACGCAGGGAAATCTCGTCCAGCGGTAAAAGCAGGGCTTTCATAAACGACACACCTGTAACATTGTCGCAAATGAAAGAACTTGGAAGAAATCTAATTGATATACACTCGCAACATCAAAACCTCTTATTAAAGGGTTCAGATTTTCAATTAAGTGTCCTGGATTGTGTTGCAGAAAACTTCTCCATGCTTTCAAAGTATAAAGAAGCATATGGCCGTTATAAGAAATGTGCCATAGAACTTGCAAGTTTAAAAGAAGCCATAAGGCAAAAGCAGGAAGACGAAGACTATTTACGCTATCAGTTAGAACAATTCGATGAAGCCGGGTTGAAAGATGGCGAACAAGAAGAACTTGAACAAGAACAACAAAAACTTTCACACATAGAGGAAATAAAAGAAACGCTAAGTGAGGTCTGCAATGCTTTCGATAATGAAGAACAGAATGTGACAGACCTGCTTTCGAAAAGTTGCCAACAACTATTGCGTGTTTCAAAATATTATCCTGAAGCACAACCGTTAAGCGAACGTATGGATAGTGTTGGTATAGAATTGAAAGACATAATAGAAGAACTCAAATCGAAATTAGACTATGACGATTACGATCCGTCACGTCTCAAAGAAATAGACGAGCGTTTATCTCTTATTTATGATTTAGAAAGGAAGCATAAGCTTAACAGCATTGCAGAATTAATATTAAAAGCAGATAAAATCAGAGAACAAATATCTTTAATAGACGACGCAGACGAAATCGTAGCAAAAAAGGAAAAAGAATTCGATTCTCTGGAAAAGCAATTAAGAGAATATGCTTTGAAGTTATCAGCGTCCAGGAAAAAGGCAGCTAAAGTCTTGTCAGGCGAAATGCAGCGACGCCTTGCACCATTAGGTATGCCAGACCTGAGATTTGAAATAGAAATCAAAGAATTAAAGGAACTTTCAAATACAGGTACAGATAACGTAAAATTCCTATTTAGCGCAAACAGAAACGCACCTTTAAGGGACATTTCTGAAATTGCTTCTGGTGGAGAAGTGGCGCGTGTTATGTTGTGTTTAAAAGCTATTCTATCGAATGTAGAAGGATGTTCTACTATTGTATTCGACGAAATAGATACGGGTGTGTCCGGAAGAATTGCAGAACAGATGGCATGCACCATGCAAGAAATGAGCCAAGGTAGCAGGCAAGTTATAAGTATTACACATTTACCGCAAATTGCCGCATACGGAAAATATCATTATCATGTGTATAAGACTGACGAACAAGATACTACTATTTCGAAGATAGAACTTCTTTCGCCCGAACAAAGAATTAACGAAATAGCATATATGCTTAGCGGCAAAAACATAACGGACGCTGCAGTCAAGAATGCAAAAGAATTATTAGAAAATAGAATTGTAAAATAAATCTCCAATATGAACAAATTATCTATTCCGTTTATATTATCGTTGTTTTTCTATATATCTCCAATTAACGCAAAGGTGCCCAAGGTCGTTTCAAAAAGCGCAAAAGCACTGGCCAAGGTAGTGACATACAATAAAGCAGGCGATTTAATAGGGAATTCGGTTGCATTCTTTGCCGGCCAGTCGAATGAGGCATACTCAGAATACGAAATATTTAAAAATGCCACTCGCGCTGAGGTTATCGACGCGTCGGGTAAGAAGATTGAAGTTAAAAGAATCTGTGGAGCAGACGAGATATACGATGTCATAAAATTTACTACAGAATCAGCTCCAAAGCAATCGCTCGAAATAGCGGAAAAAGCAGAAGTGCAGGGAAGTAAAGTTTATATAATATCTTCAGCAACCACAAAAAAAGCTGTAACCGTAGAAGCAGAGATTTCTGATGTAAAGGCTGTTAATGGAGGTTCATATTATACACTTAAATCCGAATATAAAGAACAATATGTAGGTACTCCGGTATTAAATGCCGAAGGACAAGTTATTGGTATAGTACAGCGAAATGCAGACAGCAACGATAAAAACATATATGCAATCAGTGCCGATTTTGCAAGCAAACTATCTGTTAAAGCGCTTTCCTATGGTGACGCAGCGCTTAATGTCATAAATATCCCCAAACAACTTCCAACCGAAGAAAAGGAGGCTACGACTTATTTATATATGTTGTCTCAAACAACAGCAGATTCATTGCTTTATTCAATAGCCTTGAACGACTTTATTGAGCAACATCCGCAAAGTGCAGACGGATACATCGAAAGAGCTAAATTTTACGGATCAACAAATAGATTTACAGAATGTGAGAATGATATTAACCGCGCAATCGAACTTTCTGAAAACAAAGATAATCCGCATTACGTATTTAGCAAGATAATATATCAGAACAGCCTTTATAATTCAACGAAAGCGCAAGCTGCCGGTTGGTCATTAGAGCGTGCGGTTTCTGAAGCACAGGCAGCATATGCTGCAAACCCTTTACCAATTTATCAGTTACAACAAGGAGACTGCTACTTTGGAATGAAAGATTACGCAAAAGCGGCAGAATGCTATGGACAGGTAAATCGTTCGTCCATCTCGTCGCCGGAGACTTTCTTTTACGAAGCAAAAGCCAAGGAGAATCTAAAAGCTCCGACCGATGAAATTATAGTTTTGCTCGATTCCGCTATTGCACGCTTCGCAAAACCGTATGATAAAAAAGTTGCACCTTATCTGTGGGAACGCGCAGAATTGTTGAATGTTGCGGGTAAATATCGTGAAGCAGTATTGGATTATAAAGAATATGAGCACGTTGTTGGGTTCAACAATCTGAATGACAATTTTTATTACCGTCGTGAGCAGGCTGCAGTGGAGGGGAAAATGTACCAACAGGCTATAGACGACATAAACCGCGCAATAGCCTTGAAGCCGAACGATTACTTTTATAATGTAGAGAGAGCTTCTTTAATGGTGCGTCTTGGCATGTTCGAAGAAGCAATACGGTCGGCCAACAAAGCCATACAGCTTAACAATGAAGGAACAGATGCATACCGTATAATCGGAATTGCTTATGGGGAAAGCAAACAAAAGAAATTGTGCATAGAGAATCTTGAAAAGGCCGTAGAACTTGGTGACGAGCATGCACAAGAATTGCTCGACCAATATAAATAAAAATTATGTCTGAGATATTTTAAATTAGGTCAGACATATTTTAAAATATCTCAGACATAATTTTATTTTGCCCTTATTCCCGGCTTCGACACTTTTTGCAGAATTACATCATTTGCCCACGCGCTCGTTGAACATTTTCCTGTCAGGGGCGGATAGTCTTATTTCATCTAATCTTTTTGGAGAGTTGTGATCATTAAGAAAATAGATTTCTCCGGGAATATAACGGTTGTCCGCAAAAGAATGGCGCGAACCGTTAAGATTGGTTGAAACTCCCCCTATGTCCAACATGCTGTAGAATACGCTGACGCTTGTAGAAACGAACTTCATACGGTTGCTGTTGAGAGCCTGTGGAATTTCTTTGTACTTATCGCAATACTCTTGTGACAACCACACCAGCAGCGGAACATGCAACTGATAATACGATGGAACAGGAGAAGAATGCAGAAATGCATTGCTTCCGTTGTCAAAAATGTCCTCACCGTGATCTGATGTGTACAACATGGCGGAATATCCTGCATTGCTTTTCAATAATTGTATTAACCCGTAAAGAAACTTGTCTGTGTAACGTATGGTATTATCGTACGCATTTACAAGGCATTCTTTGTTCTTTATTTCTGCTCCCATTCTGTCGTCCGGTTTAAAATAACCGGAGTCGGGAAGATACCTTTCATTGTATTTGAAATGCGAGCCATAGGTATGTAAAACGATAAACAGTTTGCCTTCGTACCGGGCAATTTCTTCACGAACGTAATCCAAAAGTTTCATGTCCGGAGAATTATGTTTCTTTTTTTCTCCGATTAAATCGTCTTTTATAAAAACACAAGTATCTGCTTCCATACCAAAAAAGTCTATGAAAGAATGATTACGGGCTTGGTTTGAATAGAATGCAGTACGGAAACCGGCTTCCTTGAATGCGGTTATTATGCTTTTCTGATAATATATATGGTTGAAATTTACAGCCGAAACTGATGACAATAACATGGGCACACTTTTATGCGTCGTATTCGACTGTGAAAAAGCATAAGGAAATGCAATTAGTCCTTTTACGTTCTTCAGTAAAGGATTCGTATTCCTGTTATATCCATAAATCTCCCAGTTGTCAGCCCTTGCAGTTTCACCTATGACAAGCACGTAAATTTCGCGTTCGTTCTTATCGTGTGTAGATTTTGCATTATAGCGGAAATTGCGTGATGACTCATGATAATTCGAGGTGTAATACATTCTTTCTGCCGACAAGTACATATTGTAGCAAACGTTAAGCGGGAATATGTCAGCCTTTAAGTTAAACGTTGGCACAAACAAATAGCTCATAAACACGAAAGGAATAACTGCAAGAAATAAGATAGCTGCCGATTTCCTGCATTTTTTTAGCAGCCTTTGGTCTATTTGTATTTTTTGTCGCATTATAACGAAGCCCCATATCAAAATAGGGACATAAAGCAATATTACTATAACTACTCCCAAAGCGATGTTCCCTAATAGCTCCAAGGCCTCTCCCGAATTTGTGGTAACTACGTTCAGGAACATATCGACTGATATTATTCCGTTTCCAAACAAATACAGCAGAACAAGTTGGAATGCACAAAGGAAAACAACCGGCAATAGTAGCCATACGTTTCTTCCTACATTGTGACTAACCGTCAGTATTCCCAAATAAAAGGCAATGGGCAACGCCATATTGCAAACGCATACAAGCAAATGCAAATGTTCCGTAAAACAAAGCAATGCGTTTGGTATGAGTAATACTACAAGCGATAATATTAATAGATTCTTGGGTTTGTAAAGCCCATTTAGAAATTTATGGTATGTTTTTTTGTATCCTTTCATGATAGTAAATGTTATTAGAATGCCTCGTTAATTTGGAAAAGAAAGCCGCTTTGCCCGCTTTTGCCAAAACCATAGTCCAAGCGTACATTCACGTCTTTTTTAAACTCCCAGCGGTAGCCAATGCCATAATTGGGAAGAACGCGCTTTAAATTTAATTTCTCAAACGAATTGAATACGCTTCCTGCTCCAATCCACGCTACTATGCCGTTTCTTTTCCATATATGCTGACGAAGTTCAATTTGCCCTTCTATCTTATGTTTGTCTCTGTACCGGCCTTCATAATATCCGCGCATGGAATATGAGTTTCCCAATAATGCCATCATAGCCCAAGGTGGATTTCCTGTATTAAAAACGCCGCGCACTTCTGACGCGAAAGTGCACCCACGCCAGAGTGGTGTGTAAGCGCGCACGTTTAGGTCTGTTGTTGTAAAGGCGTAATCGTTCCACAACCACTTAGGACGGAAGCATTGTGAAAGGTTTGCATACCAGCCTTTATGAGGGTTTGTAATTACATCTCGGGAGTCATATACAACCGACCAGCCTAAGCCGAAGTTTATTGTTTTTAAGTCCATCCCGTTCAGCAGTTCAGGCCGCCGCAGTTTACTGCCTTTTACAAAATCGTACGATAATTTAGGTCCTAAATACAGGTTGTCGATAATCTTTATCAGGAAATTTACCTCAATTTCAGCTTGCCACCGCTCCATTTTGGTCTTGTTTGAATCTTTATTTCCCATATCGTAACCAATACCCCAAAAGTAACTGGGGAATGAGTAAAAGCGAAGGTTATAATCTAATCTGAACCTGTCTTTTGGAAATATGTGGTTCCCTCTTATGCCTAACATATAAAAGCCTACTGTAGAAACGTCGCCAAACAAGGAGACGTTCGAAGGTGACAGCAAAGAATCTTGCATGTCTGTTTTATACAGTCCCGCAGCTACAAGTCCTAATCCTAATTTTGTATCTTCGCTGTAATGAGGACCTCCTATTATACTGAAATCAAACTTCTTTTGTTTTTTATTCTTGTTAGCGTCATTAAAGTATGAAAGAAATCTGTCGAACAGGCTTTTCTTTTTCTTTACGGTTGCATTAGTGTCCGGTAAGTTCGGCTTAATTTCAGGATGACAAATCTCCCCGCAAGTTGTTGTGGATACACGTGTTGCCTTTAATTGTACAAATGGCAAAACCATTGATATAATTATAATTAGGGTTGTACTTTTCACCATAAGTAATCAGTAAACGAGTCTCACATTATCCACCCACAGCGTATTTCCCGGAGAACCTATGTAAGCTCCTCCGTCGCTTGAAGAGAATTGCAATAACAAATGCGTAGGTGTTTCGTCGGACGAAGCCCAGCCTGTTTCTTTTACAAGGACGTGTTCGCCTTTACTGTTACGGGCATAATCGGTTGAACGGAGCGCCATCGTGCTGGGGTCGTATTTGGGATTATTTCTAATATCGCCATATAGGATTTCATAGGTAGCGTCCTTTTGCCAACCGTTCGTTGTTGTTCCATATTTAACAACCATAGTGCCCACCCGCAAGGCTGTTATGTTGCCGTTTGAATCTTCCGTCCGTTTTTGCAGGAATAAAACGGTTATTCCATGATCCTTTCCTTTTACTGTGCTTCTTCCGCTGAATCCTGTCAACTTTATTCTGTCTTTCTCTCCTGAAAGTTTCATTCTGTAATCATATCTTATAGCTTTAGGTCTTTTATTGAATTTAATTCCCCAGTTCATTGCTTTGGGGCCTTCCTTTGTACCGGTAATAGGTTCTTTCATGTCGCCCAGAAAGATAGACCCCGCTGCAAGCACGTTAATGTTTATCAGCCCCAACACTTTGACTTTTTCTATATGGGTTTCCATTTTCACGCAAAAGCCGTTGTCGTGCCGGTCCTTATAAACGGTATTGTTGGTTTTTACAATGCCTGAAACTTTGGCCATAACGTTTGACGTTCCCCATGGCGAGCCGCCCATGTTTACGTATGGCTTGTTTCCTTCTATAGTTTTGTCGGGCCCGATTTCGTAGAGGGTTTTGGTTTTACCGCCAATGATGGCCGATTCGTGGATATGCCTTGTTATCCAATGTTCCATATCGCCGAACTTTATCGGTTCTTCCTTTTCTCCGGCTGTCTGGGCATACGAAACAGCTGCATTGAAAAATATAAAGTTCAGCACTAATATATTTGCAAGCGTTCTGTTCATATCTCTGTTTTGGTAATAATTTTTGTTATTTAGTTTTCTGCAAGTGCAAAGATATGGCTTTTTATTAGCAATTGCGCTTTTTAGTGAGTTTAATATTAAGATAGTGTTAAGATAGATTAAAATCGCGAGGGTAATATGTGAACGACGGCAAGTTTGTTGCCGTATCCTTAATATTGGAATGATAGAACATGTATGAAATCAGTCAAAACTCACGTAGAATTTTGCTGTGGCGGGGGGATTGATATGCGGCGCGGAAGTCGTAAGATTTGCTTGTCTTTCTTTGTCCTCGTTTTTGCCCCGGTTTTCAATCGAGTTTTCAGAGGATAAAAAATATGTCTGACATATTTTGAATTATGTCAGACATATTTTAAAATACAAGGCACATATTTTCTCTTTGCTCCGACGTATGGTTTATGTGCTGAAAATCAGTTTTCACTTTTTAGGGTAGGAAAAGGCCTTTTCCTGTACCGGTTTTTCTTTTGTTTAGGGCACAAAAAAACGCAACGCTTAAAGTTTTTGTAAACTTATAGTTCAATGAGAAAATAGTGTTTGCAAAAGGACTTTTACAGCTTGTCTTTAGTTTATAAGGCTGTTAATCTCGTCCATGAAGCGTTGGCCCAGCGCATTTGCTTCTTCAGCCGTATGCGCTTCGGTATAGACGCGTATAATAGGCTCAGTGTTGCTTTTGCGCAGGTGCACCCACTTGTCGGGAAAATCAATTTTCACTCCGTCTATTGTTGTAACATTGTCGCCTTGGTATTTGTCTTTTATCTTTTCGAGAACTGTATCCGGATTCGTACCGGGAGTCAGGTCGATACGGTTTTTTGCCATCTCGTAACACGGATACATGTCACGCATTTCGGATGTCTTTTTTCCCAACTTGGCCAAATACGTCAGTATTAAAGCAATGCCAACCAATGCGTCGCGTCCGTAATGTGCGGCAGGGTATATCACTCCGCCATTGCCTTCTCCTCCAATTATCGCGTTGGTATCTTTCATCGCTGTAACCACATTTACTTCGCCCACGGCGGCAGGAGTGTATTTGCAACCGTACTTTTCGGTAACGTCCCGCAATGCTCTTGTGGAAGAAAGGTTCGAAACAGTGTTTCCTGGAGTGTGTTGCAGGATATAGTCGGCCACTGTTACCAGCGTGTACTCTTCGCCATACATTTTTCCGTTTTCGTCAATTATGGCAAGACGGTCTACGTCCGGGTCAACTACAAAGCCGATATTGAAATCGCCGTCGGCAACAAGTTTCATTATGTCGCCTAAGTTTTTGGCAAGCGGCTCCGGATTGTGTTTGAAATCACCTGTAGGCTCCAAATACAATCCTTTGTAGGATTCAACGCCTAACTGTTCAAGAAGTTTTGGAAGTATGATTCCTCCTATGCTGTTCACAGTATCGAGGGCAACGCGGAAATGTGCGTTTTTTATGGCGTCAACGTCGACAAGTTCTAACGACTTAACCAAATCGATGTGCTTTTGGTCATACGAATTATCTTCGCGATACGAACCCAAGTGGTCAACATCAGCATAGTCGTATATGCCTGATTCTGCAATCTTAACGACCTCTTCGGCTTCATCCTTATTTAGAAATTCGCCATTTTCGTTTAGCAACTTGAGTGCGTTCCATTGACGTGGGTTGTGGCTTGCTGTAAGTATTATGCCGCCATCGGCTTTTTCCATTGTAACGGCTAACTCTGTTGTGGGGGTAGAAGCCAGCCCAATATCAACCACATCATATCCCATGCCCATGAGCGTTCCGCATACAACCTTCGAAACCATCTGCCCGGAAATCCTGGCATCGCGGCCGACTACTATTTTATTTGAGCCGTTTGTTATGCTGCGTCGGCGCAACGTTGCATAGGCCGATACGGATTTTACAATATCAAGCGGGTTTAATGTGTCTCCCGGTTTACCGCCTATTGTCCCGCGAAACCCTGAAATACTTTTTATAAGAGTCATATTATTGTTAACGGTTTGTTACTCTAAACTTTTTTCTTATTACCACAGTACAGTTGAATGGCCCTGACGTGTAATCAACTGTACCGCCTTCGATACTTACTGTTGAGGCCGAGGTAGTAGATTGCCCCGACGCATTATATTTTGCATTGAAAACCAAAGTGTATTGTCCTGGTGTGGACGGAGCTGTGAAAACACAAGTAGGATTGGACTTGTCGTTGTCGTAAAACAGATTTTTGTTGCTTTCAATGTTCAAATCCTCTGTCGTTCCTTCAACACTCCATGAGTAGGAGGTGCGGTCGAGGAGTTTGCCTTTCTTGTATTGCACTGCGGTGGCCGTGATACGTTCGCCGGGAAATATTTCCTCAGGCGTGAAAGTTACATTCGAGAACTTCGGTGAAACCGATTTATACTCGTCGCCGTCCTCTGAACATGAGACAGAGAAGGTACTTGCAAACGCCAGTAAGGCAACGGCTAACAGATTGATAGATTTTTTCATTTTTTACATGGTGTTTAATTGGTTAACAAAGTTCGTAAAAAATGCGTTCATATATACAAAACAGTTGCAAAAAAATAATCTTGGCGCAGAAAATTAACTTAAAACAGCCGTTAAACAATTAAATTTTTTACTCTGTAAAAATTTGCAGCAGACCTATGCCGGATAGCTAATAAAAGCACGGTCTTCTTGCGTATTATGCAATATAATGGTATCTTTGCACCTGATTAATTATGTAAATATGCGAAATAGTAACTCGGGTCTGTTTCTGGGCGTTGTAATCTCGTTGCTGTTATATTCATGCGGAGACTACAATAAAATAATGAAGGCTGATTACAGTTACCGCTACGAGGCTGCAAAACAATATTATGCAGACGGCCAATACACAAAAGCGGTAGTGCTCCTCCAAGATGTTATATCTGTTTTGAAAGGCACGGATAAAGGTGAGGAATCATTATTCCTTTTGGGCATGAGTGCATACAAGGCTCGCGATTACGAAGCTTCCGGTAATTTTTTCAAAAAGTATTTCCAGACTTATACAAAAGGCTTGTATACAGAAGACGCACGTTACTATAACGCCATGTCATTATATAATAGCATACCGGAACCGAAACTCGACCAAACCGGAACATACGAAGCCGTTACGGCTTTCCAGAATCTTTTGGACTTGTATCCCACGGGAATATATGCTAAAGAATCCCAAGACAAGATATTCAAGTTGCAGGACAGATTGGTTGAAAAGGAATATTTGTCGGCTAAGACTTATTTTGATCTCGGAAGTTATTTCGGAAACTGTTCATACGGAGGAAGCAATTACGAGGCATGTATTATTACGGCCGAAAACGCCTTGAGGGAATATCCTTATACATCTCGGCGTGAAGAATTTGCGATAATGATTCTAAGAGCTAAATACCAGTTGGCCTTGCATAGCATAAAGGCAAAGGAATTGGAACGTATGGAAGCTACAACTGAAGAATATTATGCTTTTGCCAACGAATTTCCCGAGTCGAAATACTTGGATGAAGCAAAGGCTATATTTGATAATGCCACTAAAAGAACAAAAAAAATAACAAAAGAATAATTTAAGTTTAAAATGGATTACAGAAAAAGCGATGCGCCCGTAAATACTCAGACGCGCAACATCTTGGATTTTTGCAAAGGTACGGATAATATTTATGAAAGCGTTGTGATAATGTCGAAACGTGCAAATCAAATATCTGTTGCTATGAAAACCGACTTGCAAAAGAAATTGCAGGAGTTTGCTTCGGCAAATGAGAATCTTGATGAAGTGTTCGAAAACAGGGAGCAAATAGAAATTTCGCGTTATTATGAACGCTTGCCAAAACCGGCACTTATAGCGGAACAAGAATTTCTTGATGACAAATTGTATTACCGCAATCCTTTAAACGACAAGGAAGGAATCGTGTGACGACTCCTTCTTTGTGTTTCTCTGTTATTTTAGCGGGAATGCTGGCTGGTCATTAATATGATCTGTACGTCCCGAAAGTAATATCAATCTGACTGTAAGCCATGATTCAAAGAAAGCAAAGTCTTTTTCTTTTTGTTGCCGTTGTTTTGCTGCTGATAAGCATGTTTAGTGTGACAACAGTATTTACATCAGAAAGTGATAAAACGACTGTTGAATTTTCGAATTTCAGTTGTTCTACATATTTTGATGATGTAGAAAGCAAAACAATCACATCCAACGTACCGCAGGAAAATAAACAGCAAAATCCGGTTGCTGTTGTAAAGTCAAATTATTTGTATTCGGTATTTGCAATAATGCTGTTTGTTTCTGCTGTTATATCCGTTGCGGCAATAATTCTTTTTAAAAATCGTGGAAAGCAAATGCGCTTGTGTAATTGGGCGGTTTTTGTTATTCTTATATATTATATAGCCCGTTATAGTTGTATAATATCAATTTCAAACAAGTTTGATTATACGTTTAATGTAAACGTATCCGATTTCTTTCCGCTTATAGCGTTAGTGCTCATTGTTATGGCGCGTATTGCTATAAATAAAGACGACAAACTGGTTAAGGCGGCTGATAGGATACGCTGACCCGATAAATATATTTAAATTTAGATACCATGTCACTTAATAAAGTAATGCTCATAGGTAATGTGGGGAGAGAACCCGAAGTGAGGTATGTAGACAACAACATGCCTGTGGCAAGAATCTCTTTGGCTACCTCTGAAAAGGCGTATACATTGAAAAACGGAACGCAAGTGCCAGAAAGAACGGAATGGCATAGAATTGTTGCCTGGAGGGATACTGCGCAATTTGTAGAAAAATTCGTACATACGGGCGATAAAATATTTGTGGAGGGACAATTGCGTACCCGCGCATATAATGATAAAAACGGAATTCAGCGCAACGTAACCGAGATTATGGCCGAGAGGATAGAGCGATTGTCGCCTCGCGCAGTCCAAACCAACGAAGACAATACAAGCTTGCCGCAGAATGGCGAGCAAAAATTATAACGTTGTGTATGCCGCTTATTTTTAACAAGCGACAGCGTAGCGGCACGCTTTTCTGCGTGTGGAAAATCAGCGAGAGTGAAGAAGCATTGCTTTCTTTGCTCTCGCCTTGTTTACAAACTTATTATATGCCGCAACTGAAAGCCATGCATTCGGAAAAACGCAGGCTTGAATGGCTGGCGGTAAGAGTTGTGGCGCACAAAGTTGCAAACGTAGACGGACATATTATATACGACAACCAGGGAATACCGGCTGTTGATTCACGTTCCCGGCACATCAGCATATCACATAGCGGTGACACGGTGTTTGTCGCATTTTCAGCACGACGCATAGGTGTGGATGTGCAATATTACTCCGACAAGCTTTTAAAAGTGGCAGCTCATTTTATAAACGATGAAGAACTCAACAACATAAATTCCGGCTTGTTGATAGATAAATCACAAGTAGACGGAATCTTTGATAAAAACAACGGAACAACGCAAATTACCTCAAAAATTAAACGTGCGCATTTGCTGATTTGGGGAGCGAAAGAATCGATATATAAGTTGTGCGGTATTAAGGATTTGGACCTTAAGAATTGCGTGAAAGTAGATGTTAGAGATGTATACAGATATGGCTGTATTGCGGCTACCGTAAATCCGGACTATGTGAAAAACAATCCTGTAAAAAGCCGAAAAATAACAATAAAGTATATGCTCTCAGGCGATTGTGTGTATGTAGTAGCAGAAGATGATTAAACCAATGCGAATTAAAATTTCGAGATTTGCGATACGTTCTTTAGCTGGATTTAATTATATGCTGGTCGTATGTATGTAGTAAAGAACCGGTGAAAGGTGTCTATTTTTGTCTGTTATGATAAGGCTTGTAAATCAGAAGATTATATAATGCTGAGACTTCTGCGAAAATATGTCCGACATATTTTGAAATAGGTCAGACATATTTTAAAATACAAGGCACATATTTTAGAGAAGGTCGGACTTTATTTCTTTTTCTTACAACAACGTGTATGAAACGTTGTATTACTTTTTTTATAACGTAAAAACACTTTTGATTTTCATAGTTATAATGGAAATCAAATAAAGCGACTTGTAAAAAATGACCCACACAATTTTTGAGATATTTAATTATTGCTTATTTTTGTAGACGATAAACATAATATGATGAAAACAGGTTTAAATGCTTTATTGATAGCTTTTGTGCTATTCGTAGTTGTGCCGCATGCAAATGCGAAGACGTTCGAAAAGCGGACGATAACAAAAACTATGCTCAAGGATAAAATAAAAGGCGCTTGGGCGGGACAAACGATTGGTGTTTGCTTCGGCAGTTATACGGAATTCAAATATTTGGGCACGTACATTCCTGACAGCGTTAAAATAAAATGGCACGAAGGGTATGCCGCAGAACTTATGGATAATCTGCCGGGATTGTTCGATGATATTTACATGGATATTACATTTGTAGATGTAATAGAAAATGCCGGTATTGACGCCCCTGTCGATCTATTTGCTACGGCGTTCGCAAATGCTGAATATCCGTTGTGGCATGCCAACCAGGCAGCCCGTTACAATATTCTCAACGGAGTAGAGGAGTCGGGGCATTGGCTTAACAATCCACACGCAGACGATATCGATTACCAGATAGAAGCTGATTTTGCCGGTATAATGTGCCCGGGTATGCCTAATTCCGCTTCCGCCATAAGCGACCGCATAGGTCACATTATGTGTTACGGAGACGGGTGGTACGGCGGCGTTTATATCGGTGCGATGTATTCTCTTGCTTTCGTATCAGACGATATTGAGTATATTGTAAACAATGCTCTTAAAACAATACCACAGCAAAGTACTTTCTATAAATGTATATCTGATGTTATATCTTGGCATAAACAATTTCCCGACGACTGGAAAAAGACGTGGCATGAAATTCAGAACAAGTATGCGAATGAAAAGGGTTGTCCCGAAGGGGTATTCAGTCCTTTAGATATAGATGCAAAATTGAATGCCGCTTACGTGGTTTTGGGTTTATTATATGGAAATGGCGATTTTACTCAGACAATGGAAATTTCCACGCGTGCAGGCCAGGATTCGGATTGCAATCCGGCTTCGGCGGGAGGTGTTCTCGGTACAATGCTTGGCTATGATAAAATACCGGAATATTGGAAAAAAGGACTCAATGGTGCACACGACAAAAAGTTCAAATACACGCAGTACAGTTTGAATGACCTTTACAATGTCAGTTTTCGACATGCTTTGAATATGATAAAGTTAAACAATGGAAAGATACGGGAAAAGAATGTCCGCATACTCGTACAGGAGCCTGAGACTGTTCGTTTTGAGCAATGCTTTGAAGGATTGAAATTGGTAAAAAGAGAAGGTTGCGGGAAGGTTTTTGAAGATTCGTTATCATTCTCTTTTGAAGGAGCAGGCTTCGTATTAAGAGGAGTTGCCTTGAAAAAGGATGAGTCAAAGCCCGACGATACAACAAGAGCTAACTTGTACATAGATGGTAAATTCATAGAAGAGGCTTCTTTCCCAACAAGCTTTCATTCCCGCCGGCATGATTTGTTTTGGAATTATACTTTGCCCGAAGGTAAACATAAGGTGGATATAAAAATACTTACCACGCAATCGAATGTAAAACTGAGTGCTTGGGATTATGTGGTATATTCAAAAGAATAGTTTATAGAAAAAGAAGTAATCATACTTTTGAAAAACCTGCTTGATGTGGCTAAACTGCCAAGTCAAGCAGTTTTTTTTGAGTTAAACCTTCTTGTTAGTTTAAGTTGGAATAGGACTTGTGTTGAATAAATGTATTGTGTTTTTAGTAAATAGTGATGTTTTGTGCGGTTTTTAGTGTTTATAATGTCAAAAGTATTATCTTTGCACTCAAAAACAGGAAATAAGTAATAAGCGGCCGAATTTGTTATGTAATAGACAATGAAAAGAGAAATTGAATTTACAAAAATGCAGGGTGCGGGTAATGACTATATATACGTAAATGCAAGTCGGTTTAAAATCGAAAACCCTTCAGAATTGGCTGTTAAGCTAAGCAAACCGCATACAGGCATAGGAAGCGACGGGTTGATACTAATAGATAAATCAGAAAAAGCGGATTTCAGCATGAGGATTTTCAACGCAGATGGCTCTGAAGCTATGATGTGCGGGAACGGAAGTCGTTGTGTCGGAAAATATGTGTATGAATACGGCTTGACAAAAAAGAGCCGGATAACCTTAGAAACAAAATCAGGTATAAAGACTTTGAATCTTAATATATCTTCAGGTAAGATAAAATCCGTAAGCGTTGACATGGGGACACCAACTATACTTAACCTTTGCAACGACGTAGTGCCATTCATAAACCGCCAGATTACGGTGAACGACGTTACAATGTCAGGAACAGCTGTCTCGATGGGCAATCCACACCTCGTATTCTTTGTTGATGATGTGGAAAACACGGACGTTTCCATGTTAGGTCCGCTGTTTGAGTGCCATCCTTGGTTTCCTGACAGAACGAATGTTGAATTCGCACAAATTATTTCACACAATGAAATAAGGATGCGTGTGTGGGAGCGCGGTTCGGGTATTACTATGGCCTGCGGTACAGGAGCGTGTGCAACGTTGGTGGCGGCCAATGCGTGTAAGCTATGCGAGACAAACGCAAATATTATTTTGGATGGGGGAATTTTAAACATTGAAATAGATTCAAGCAATGGGACGGTTATAATGACGGGTCCTGCTGAAACGGTATTTGAAGGTAAAATCAAAATATGAATAAATAAATCAGATATAAATAAAATGATTAAAGTTAATACGAATTTTGCACAGCTTCCGGAAAACTATTTGTTTGCAGAAATAGCCCATAAAGTGTCCGAGTACAAAGCCGTCCACCCTGATAAAAAGATAATAAGTTTGGGCATTGGTGATGTCACACGTCCTATAGTACCGGAAGTTATAAAAGCTATGCACAAAGCTGTTGACGATGAAGCAGACACACTTACATTTCATGGTTATGGCCCGGAACAGGGTTATAGATTCTTGCGTGAAGCCATAGCAAAAAATGATTATGCAGAACGTGGCATAGCAATATCTACAGATGAAATTTTCATAAGCGATGGTGCAAAAAGTGATACGGGAAATATAGTGGATATTTTCGGTGAAAACAATATAATAGGGCTTACCGATCCGGTGTATCCTGTATATTTGGATAGTAATATAATGAGTGGTCATGCCGGAACTGTTATCGCAGGCAATTGGAGTAACATCGTCATGTTGCCTTGCACAGAACAAAATGGTTTCGCTCCCGAAATGCCGAATAAAAAAGTAGACCTTATATATTTATGCTATCCAAACAATCCTACAGGAACAACGTTGACGAAATGGCAGTTGACCGGTTGGGTTAATTACGCTTTAGCCAATAAATCAATAATATTATTCGACGCGGCATACGAAGCCTTTATAACAGATGACACGCCACATTCCATATACGAAATAGAAGGAGCAAAAGATTGTGCAATAGAATTTAGAAGCTTCTCTAAAACCGCAGGATTCACAGGCGTGCGTTTAGGATATACTGTCGTTCCAGAAAATTTGAAAGTTCAAATTTCAAAAAATGAAAGTATTTCGCTAAACCATATTTGGCGGCGTAGGCAAACAACTAAGTTCAACGGCGCTTCGTATATATCCCAACGCGCAGCAGAAGCTATTTACAGTCACGCTGGTCGCAAACAGATAATGGATAATATCAGTTATTATCATCAAAACGCCCGTATAATGAAAAAGGAACTTACAGCTTTTGGCTTGAAAGTATACGGAGGTGTAAATTCGCCTTATTTGTGGGTGAAGATCCCTAAAGGAGAAACTTCATGGTCGTTTTTCGAAAAACTTTTGAGTGAGGCTGCATTAGTTACGACGCCCGGTGTGGGATTTGGATCTTGTGGTGAAGGGTTTATAAGAATAACTGCTTTTGGAGAACAAGATGATACTGTAGAAGCAATGAACAGAATAAAAAAAGTCCTATAATGCAATAAAAGCATGTAAAGAATTTTGCAATCACCGGGACATAAAATCTCACTAACAATAATATGAATAAATATTTTTAAACACAAAATATCTGCATTTAAGGTTATAATAGTACCTTTGTATTCTCAAAGGGTAAATAACTTGATTAAACTATGAGTAATAAAAAAGGCGTGATGGATTCAGCCGCCGACAATATAAGGGTGCTGACTGCAGCTATGGTAGAGCGTGCACGTTCCGGACACCCGGGCGGTGCTATGGGAGGAGCAGATTTTATAAACGTGCTTTATTCGGAGTTTTTGGTTTATGATCCGGACAACCCATTGTGGGAATGCCGTGATAGATTCTTTTTGGATCCGGGGCATGAAAGCGCAATGCTTTATTCCGTGCTAATGCTTTCAGGAAAATATACCATGGAGGAATTAAAGCAATTCCGCCAATGGAAATCACCCACGCCTGGTCATCCCGAACTTAACCAGCTTCGTGGAATAGAAAATACATCAGGTCCTTTAGGGCAAGGACATACATATGCCGTTGGTGCCGCTATCGCTGCAAAGTTCTTGGCAGCGCATACGGGTAATAAATCATTTGAAAAAGAAAAGATTTATACGTATATTTCTGATGGTGGCATACAGGAAGAAATTTCCCAAGGTGCAGGCCGTATAGCAGGGCATTTAGGATTAGACAATCTAATCATGTTCTTTGATTCGAATGACATTCAACTTTCGACGGAATGCTCCGATGTTATCTCGGAAGATACGGCAATGAAGTACCGTTCTTGGAATTGGAACGTTATAGAGATAGACGGAAACGATTGCGAAGCTATACGCGGAGCACTACTTGCTGCACATGAAGAAAAAGAACGTCCTACTTTGATTATAGGAAAATGTATAATGGGCAAAGGGTGCAGGCGTGCAGACGGTTCTTCTTACGAACATGATTGTGGTACACATGGTGCACCGTTGGGAAATGGTGCATATGTAAATACAATAAAAAATCTAGGTGCTGACCCTGAAAATCCTTTTATAGTAAGGTCGGAAGTTGCTGAACTGTATGAGCAACGCAGGAACGAACTAAAAAGAATAGTAGCCCAGCGTCACAAGGAAGAAAAAGAGTGGGCTGAAGCTAATCCGGAAAAAGCAAAAAAACAATCCGATTGGTTTGCAAAACGTTTACCCGAAATAGATTGGGAGACAATAGAGCATAAGCCAAACGCTGCAACAAGAGCCGGGTCACAGACAATCCTTAAACGGCTATCTGAACGTGTTGAAAATATGATATGCTCTTCGGCCGATTTGTGCAATTCCGACAAGACGGACGGTTTCCTTTATGGTACACAAAACTTGAAAAAAGGAGATTTTTCCGGGAAGTTCTTGCAGGCAGGTGTTAGTGAGCTCACGATGGCTTGTTGCTGTATAGGAATTTCGCTGCACGGCGGAGTGTGGGCTGCAATGGGAACATTCTTTGTGTTCTCTGACTATATGAAGCCGGCAATACGTATGGCAGCTCTTATGGAATTGCCGGTTAAGTTCATTTGGACGCACGACGCTTTCAGAGTTGGAGAAGACGGGCCGACCCATGAGCCGGTAGAACAAGAGGCACAAATACGCTTGATGGAGAAATTGAAAAATCATAGCGGTAAAAATTCATTACTTGTCCTTCGCCCCAGCGACGTGCATGCTACTACAGTATGCTGGCAAATGGCTATGGAAAACGATGATACGCCAACAGCTCTTATTTTTTCGCGTCAGAATGTTGCAGACCTTCCGAAAGGAACAAATTATAGATTAGGACGAAAAGGCGCATATTTGGTAAAGGAAGTAGAAAATCCCGCATGTATTGCAGTGGCGTCTGGCTCAGAAGTTTCAACGCTGGTAAGTGCCTCAGAAATACTCCAGGCACAAGGCATTAATATAAATGTTGTAAGTTGTCCGAGCGAAGGTCTGTTTTTCAATCAGCCCGAAGAGTACAGGGAAAAGATTCTTCCGCGCAATGCAAAGATTTTCGGACTTACTGCAGGGTTGCCCGTAACAATTCAGTCTTTGGTAGGAAACAACGGATATGTGCATGGGTTGGACATGTTCGGTTTCAGTGCCCCCTACAAAGTTTTGGATGAAAAATTAGGCTTCACACCCGAATATGTAGCCGAAGAAATTAAACAATATATCAATAAAAAATGATAGCAAAGATAGGATTAGCGTCCGACCATGCCGGCTATACTTTAAAACAGCATGTAAAGCAATATTTGAAAAGTAAGGGATGGGAATATGAGGACTTCGGCTGTTTGTCGGAAGAATCTTGTGATTACCCTGATTATGCACATGCGTTAGGCAAAGCTGTTGATGAAGGTGTAATATCAAAAGGTATTGCTATTTGTGGAACAGGTGAAGGCATGGCAATGACATTAAACAAGCATTCAAAAGTACGTGCCGCATTATGCTGGTCTCCCGAAATAGCACACATGACTCGTCTGCATAATGATTCTAATATACTTGTCATGCCTGGACGATATATTGATGAAAAGCAAGCAGATTCGATTATGGACGAATACTTTTCAACAGAATTTGAAGGTGGAAGGCATGTAAGACGCATAAATAAAATCCCTCTTTAAAGAATCGGATTTGTAGAGCTAAGTTTACGGAGAAAACATCTCTGAGATATTTCAAAATATGTCTGACCTATTTTAAAATAGGTCAGACATATTTTTTCTAACTTCTGTATGGGGTGAGAACCGAGTCTTAATTTTTTGGATAAATGTTTATAAAGGCAACGGTTCGAATCGGGGAGCAGTAAAAGCAAATGTAAGTAATCTCATAACTATGCTTACCTGCATTTTTTATTGGTATAATATTATTACTTATTACTTTTCAGCCAAGTCCATTTATGCCAGATGTATTCCAGCGGTCCTTGTTTGTGGCTCGATAGCCACCATTTGCATATCCGCACTTGTACTGTCAGTATTAACAAGGCAACAATCAGACTCATAGTATAGCCGCAGTGTGGAGCAAGGTGCAAGCCAAACGGGAAAAACACAAGTCCGCCTATAATTGATTGTGAAATATAGTTGGTAAGGCTCATCTTGCCGTAATATCGTAAATTCGTCACGGCTTTTTTAAACTTATCGTTTTGGTAAAGCAGTACAAACGAGGAAATCAAAACCAACGTAAATGCCAACTTCTGCCACATGTCTAATACTGTGCCAACGGTTTTTTGTGTGAAATCACTGCTTCTCATTACAAGTTCCATAATAGTGTATAACGGTGCGAAAGCTACCGACGATACAACGAGGGTCGTAATCCAAAAGCGATTGCTTTTTTCAGAGAATATGAATAATTGCTTTCGTCCAAGGTAGAAGCCAAGCAAAAACAGTCCGGCAGTTTGTATGAAGCGCCCTGCGCCGATAGCCCAAAACAGGCTGGCTTTCTGGCCGAGCGTAACGTTGTTTGATAGAAAATACCAGAGGTCTCCAGATTTTGTGTATTCAGCAACAAAACGGAACATCTCGTTTACTTTAAGGTCAGGTATTTGATGGGCCGGGTTTATTAGTTTTGCTATATAGTGGAACCATTCCACCGGTTGCAGCAAGAAGAATATTGAAAGAATTATAATTGCCTTGTCGCTCCAGTTTCGCGTAAGGAACAGCACCAGGCTCACAATGGAAAATAATAGAAGCACATCGCCCGCGGGGTAGAATAGTGCGTTAAGCGAGGCGAAGCCAACAAGCAGCACCATGCGCCATAGGAAGCGGTAGCCGAAGTCCTTTCCTTTTTTCTTTTGATTGTTTGTTTGTATGTAAAAAGTGAATCCGAACAAAAGAGCAAATATTGCGTATGCCTTGCCTGCAAAAAGGCAAAACACGGTATTGCCCACGCCACGGTCGAGAGCGTTCAGCCAGGACGGAGAGTCGGTGGGATAATACATGTAGTGGAAGTGTTCTATGCAGTGAACCAAAATTATAGCCATTACGGCAAAACCGCGTAATGCATCTACTACTTCTATGCGAGGGGTCTTTTCATAAACTGGTTTCATTTATCCTGACTTTTTGTTTTTTTTATTTCAACTTAAAAATATCTGCTCTCCGTGCCGGGAGAGTAACGCAAATTTTGGCGAAAATACGAAAAAAAGCAAAATTCCAAGTAAAATACTGCTATTATGTTTATTTATGCCGTAGTGTAAACGAACCAGTCTTTTGTCGTGATTTGTGCTTATTCGTATGGTTGCGGCTGAATATTCAGCTTTGTTTAAGTAAAAAGTAATAAAACTACCGTTTAAATTCTCGATATTTAAAAGTAATGTATTACTTTAGCATGTTATTTAATAAATAATTTATGTGACATGAAAAAAGCGGTATTTTTGTTAACATTGGGTCTTTGCGCTTGCGCAGGAAACAGTGAGCCCGACATCCGCGGGAGTTGGATTGAAGTTTTGCCAGAAGGCGTGCCGTTTGTGCAAGGTATGAACCTTAAAGAAGACGGAACAGCCGAATCGATAGGCATGGCTACGTTGAAGTATAACAAATGGACGTATGAAGGTGACAAATTAATTTTGGATGGTGAAAGTATCGGTAACGGGCAGACAATAAGTTTTTCTGACACGATGACTGTTGTCGGTGTTAAAAATGATACTCTTACCGTAAAACGCGGAGAAGAAACCGTGTTTTATGTACGTAAGGCAGAGCAAGGCAAATAAGCAAGGCTGACATTATATAACGCCAATAATCGTTGGAAGATGTTTGCCTTTCGAAAATAAGTTCGCTTAAGACAAAGTTGAAAGTAAGTGACACGGGGTCATTCAGGATATAAAAACTCATGTGTGTTTTTGGATAAAAACGAATCCAGTGTGCGACGCGTGAAAACTTTGAATTAATGCGTCTTTCCAAGGTAAGGACTTCTTGAAAAATATCTCTGAGATATTTCAAAATATGTCTGACATATTTTAAAATAGGTCAGACATATTTTTTGCGCCCTAATAATGAGGATGAAAACTAAACTATTGAAGGCAGACAAAACAGGACAAGTGCTTGCGGATGTACAGTATAGGAAAATTTTCCGACGTTGGACTGCAGTGAATGACTATTGTAGAATCAGTAAAAAAGGTACAAACATCTATATTTTTGTTACAGCGTGAAGCTGTTATAGTTTATAACTTTGCGATACAATAGAAGGTTAATAATAAAATCAAACCAAGCAATGAAAAAGGTTATATTAATGTCAATATTCAGTATTTTAACTTTTAATGTTATGGCACAAGAAAAAGTAAAACAAACAGCAGGACGTGACCAATTGGGTGAATTTGCCCCGAAATTTGCCGAGTTAAACGATGATGTGTTGTTCGGTGAAGTTTGGAGCCGTACTGATAAATTAGGTCTTCGCGACCGCAGCTTGGTTACCATTACTTCTCTGATTAGCCAGGGTATTACCGATAGCTCTCTGAAGTTTCACCTTCAATCGGCTAAAAATAATGGCATAACCAGGACTGAGATAGCAGAAATAATTACGCACATAGGCTTTTATGCCGGCTGGCCGAAAGCGTGGGCGGCATTCAGGTTGGCAAAAGAGGTATGGACGGAAGATGTTTCAGGTAATGACGCCAAGGCGGAGTTCCAACGTGAAATGATATTCCCGATAGGCGACCCGAATACGGCATACGCACAATATTTTATAGGAAACAGCTATCTTGCGCCCATTTCACGCGAGCAGGTGTATGTGTCAAACGTGACGTTCGAGCCGCGTTGCCGTAACAACTGGCACATTCACCGTGCCAAAAAAGGCGGCGGCCAAATGCTCATAGGAGTTGCGGGCAAAGGCTGGTATCAGGAAGAAGGGAAACCTGCCGTAGAAATTCTTCCTGGTACGGTAATACACATTCCGGCAAACGTAAAACATTGGCACGGAGCTGCTGCCGACAGTTGGTTCGCACATCTGGCGTTTGAAGTGCCGGGAGAGGAAACATCTAACGAATGGCTCGAGCCTGTAAGTGATAAGGAATACGACAAACTTGCAAAATAAATTGAAATGAGAAAAACAATATTGGCCATGCTGTGCATGGCAGTTGCGGGCACTACATCATGCGCGCAGCAAAAACAGAGTAAAAACGCCGAGCAAGGAAATAAAGTCTTGGTGGCTTATTTCTCGGCAACGGGAAATACCGCCAAAGCTGCAAAGTCTTTGCAGGGAGCCACTAACGGGGAACTTTACGCCATTACGCCCGAAGAACCGTACACCGACGCAGACCTCGACTGGAACGACAAGGAATCCCGGAGCTCAGTGGAAATGAACGACCCCGAATCACGTCCTGCCATTAAAGGAAAAATACAGGACATCGGAGAAAACAATGTGCTTTTCCTCGGCTATCCTATTTGGTGGGACGCGGCACCACGCATAATAAATACGTTCATAGAAGCGCATGAGCTGAAAGGCATTAAGATAATACCCTTTGCCACGTCGGGCGGCAGCGACATATCTAACAGCGTTAAAGCTCTGAAGAAAACTTACCCGGAGTTCGATTGGTCAGAGGGCAAACTGATGAACGGAATGGACGACGTAGATATAACCAAATGGGTTGACGAGCTTGGATATTACGGTTGGTAACAAACCGTTTTTATAAACAAGAAAAGGTGGGAGAACTTTTTTACTCTCATCTTTTTTGTTTCTGTTATTTTGTGTTACATTTGTAAAACAGTAACAACGATGGCTTTTACCTAATATACGTCTTTTTATGGAACGAATCAGAGGTATTTTTCTTATGGCAGTCATAGTGCTGGCTTTTCAACCGTCCCATGCGCAACAGGCCTTTAGCGATAAGGTACAATATGGGCGCTATGCCAAAGCAAATGCAGAGTTGAAAGAGAATCCGCGCGCCGTGTTCATGGGCAACTCCATAACCGAAGGGTGGGTAGCAGGCAGCCCCGGCTTTTGGAAAGAACATCCCGATTTTGCGGGGCGCGGAATAAGCGGGCAAACGTCGCTCGAAATGTTGTGCCGTTTCCGCCAGGATGTTATCGAACTACACCCGAAAGTTGTATGTATTCTTGCGGGAACGAACGATATTGCGCAGAACGACGGTTATATAGCCCACGAAAATATCCTTGACAACATAATATCCATGGTTGAATTGGCTCGCGCAAACGATATTAAAGTCGCAGTGTGCTCTGTTTTGCCTTGCGACAAGTTCTCGTGGCGTCCCGAAATACAACCAGCCGGTAAAGTTGTACAACTGAATAACATGCTGAAAAATTACGTTGATACAAAGAAAGATAAAAAAGTGGTTTACGTGGATTATTACCAAGCTCTTCACAACGGAAACGGCGGCATGAAAGCCGAATACACAACCGACCATTGCCACCTCACTCCTGCCGGGTATAAAGTAATCGAGTCAATTATCGTTCCGGTTATAGAAAAGTTAGCAAAGTAAGTTTGCAGATTATTAGATTAAAACAATAAAAGGAAGCTATTAGGCTTCCTTTTATGTGACTCGGAAGGGATTCGAACCCTTGACCCACAGATTAGAAATCTGTTGCTCTATCCAGCTGAGCTACCAAGCCTTTAAAGTACAGCGCCGGTCTGTTATAACCGGACACTGTTACTTTTGTTGCGCGAATTTACGCTTTTCTTTTTTATTATCAACGTTTCGCGATGTAAAATCTTTAGCAATGCTATGCTTGCAGTTTATTTTGGCTGTTTTCGCATAGCAAAAGCAGTTGCTAATGCTTCTTTTTAGTATGCAAATAAAGGATACTTTGACATTATGTCAATAACGTCGTTCTTTACTTCGTTGATAACTTTTTCGTCTTCCGGAGAATTCAGAACTTTTTCTATAAGCCCTGCAATCGTAACCATCAAATCTTCTTTTGCCCCGCGTGTTGTTATAGCAGGAGTTCCAAGGCGTATTCCTGATGTTTGGAAAGCACTACGTGAGTCGTAAGGTACCATATTTTTGTTTACGGTTATGTTTGACGCAACTAATGCATTCTCGGCTTGTTTTCCTGTCAGATCTGGATATTTGGAGCGAAGATCTACCAGCATTGAGTGGTTGTCGGTTCCGCCGCTCACGATGTCGAATCCTCGGTTAATAAGTTCTTCGGCCAGGCGTGCTGCGTTTTTCTTTACTTGCATGGCGTATTCCTTGAACTCGGGTTGTAAAGCCTCTTCAAATGCAACAGCTTTGGAAGCTATGACATGTTCGAGTGGTCCACCTTGTGTTCCGGGGAATACTGCGCTGTTCAGTATCTGGCTCATCATTTTTGCTTCTCCCTTTTTGTTTGTCAATCCCCAGGGATTTGCAAAATCTTTACCCATCAGGATAATACCGCCACGTGGTCCACGAAGTGTTTTATGCGTTGTAGATGTAACGATATGTGCGTATTCAAGAGGATTGTTCAGCAGGCCTGCTGCTATAAGGCCCGCAGGGTGAGCCATGTCAATCATCAATAGTGCACCGACCTTATCTGCTATTTCGCGCATGCGCTTGTAGTCCCAATCCCTTGAGTATGCCGAGCCACCGCCGATAATGAGTTTCGGCTTGCATTCCAGGGCTTTCTTTTCCATATCGTCGTAATCTACACGCCCTGTTTCTTTGTTTATGTTATAGCCGACGGGATTGTATATTATTCCGGACGTATTTACCTTTGAACCGTGTGAGAGATGTCCGCCTTGGTCGAGGTTCAGTCCCATGAAAGTATCTCCGGCTTTAAGCACTGCCAATAATACAGCCGCATTTGCTTGTGCGCCGGAGTGTGGCTGTACGTTCGCATATTCTGCGCCGAACAGTTTTTTTACTCTCTCGATTGCCAGTGTTTCTACCTGGTCTACTACCTGGCAACCTCCGTAGTAACGGTGACCGGGATAGCCTTCTGCGTATTTGTTCGTGAGGTAAGACCCCATAGCTTCCATTACCTGTGGACTTACAAAGTTTTCCGATGCAATAAGTTCCATGCCTTCCAACTGGCGTTTGTGCTCGGCTTCAATAAGGTTGAAAATTTGGTCGTCTCTTTTCATTTGATTTGTATTTGTTGATTGATATTTTTCGTTGCTATCCTGTATCCCGAAGTTATCTTATTAGTTTTTCGGGGTCTATAATCTGATTCTTCTCGCAATAAAGGCAGCGTATTATTCCTTTTTGCTTGTCTATTATTTTAAAGCGTGTTGTCATCGGTTCGTTATTGGTAATGCATTTCGGGTTTGCGCATTTTATGATACCGTTTAACTCGTCGGGCATTTCGACTTTGTATTTTTCGATGATTTCGTATTCTTTTATTATGTTTAGCGTAACATTCGGGGCAAGAACTGAAAGTTGGTTAAGTTCCTCGCTCGAAAAATACTTGTCGGAAACCTTTATTATGCTTTTCTTTCCTATTTTTTCGCTTTTTAGGTTGAAGCCGATGATAATACGGTTTTTCAATTTGTCGAGATGAAGTAATGACACGACTGCAAAGAGTTTGTCCGAGGGTATATGGTCGATTACCGTACCATTTTTCAGCGCACGTACAAACATTTCTCCTTTGTTGTTTTTCTTACACATGACTATGGCTTTTATATCAGTCGATTATTGTTTTGTCGTTACGTATGTCGTCAAGATTGTAACCCATTGCGTAGCTTATCAGTGCTTCGCGCGTGTAAAGCCCGTTTAGAGCCTGCTGGAAATAGTATGCGTGGGGATCGTCGTCAACGTCTTTTGAAATCTCATTTACCCGTGGGAGCGGGTGGAGCACTTTCATGTTTGGTTTGGCTTTGCACAACATGCTGCGCGTAAGGATATATACATTCTTTACCCGCTCGTACTCTATAAGGTCGGTGAAGCGTTCCTTTTGCACTCTTGTCATATACAGTATGTCGGCGTTGGCTATTATATCTTCGTTGAATTCAGAGGTCTCGGTAAACGGTATGTTGTTTTCCTTGCAAAAAACTTTGTATTCTTCCGGCATTGATAGCAATTGCGGTGAAATGAAATGGAATGTGGGATTGAAGTGGCTCATTGCCATAAGCAGTGAATGCACCGTGCGCCCGTATTTCAAGTCTCCCACAAGGTATATGGATAAGTTGTCGAGGCGTTTTTGCGTCTTCTTTATCGAATATACGTCGAGCATTGTTTGCGAAGGGTGCTGGTTAGCCCCGTCGCCGGCATTTATAATAGGGCAGGGCGATACTTCAGAAGCATATTTGGCTGCACCTTCCAAGTAGTGGCGCATTATAAGCACATCGGCATAATTGGCTATTATCTGTATGGTGTCATTCAGGGTCTCTCCCTTTGTGGACGATGTAACCTTAGGGTCGGTGAAGCCTATCACGCGCGCTCCCAAGCGGTTTGCTGCTGTTTCAAAACTTAGCCGCGTGCGCGTTGACGGTTCAAAAAACAACGTGGCAACGACTTTTCCCTCAAGCAGTTTCCTGTTGGGGTGGCGCTCGAATTCTTCTGTCATGTCGAGAAGATAAGTTATCTCGTCTTTAGAAAGAGATTCTATGGATACCAGGTCTTTTCCTTTTTTTGTTGTCATGGTCCGAACTTATAAAGTTGATTCGAATGTAAAAGTAAAAATATTTTTCAACATGTATAGTATTAATTCGTAGAATAAAGCCACGTTAATTTATTGTGCACTCAAATAGTTAAGCGTATTGTGCATTTATGGCATTTTCGTTTGCTTGTTTTTGTGGCAAAGCTGTTTGTGCAAAATGATGTCCTGTGTTGTCCGTATTTGCAGGCAAGGTTTTCACCGGCGTTTTCATGTCCGTAAAAATATGTCTGAGATATTTTGAAATAGGTCAGACATATTTTGAAATATGTCCGACCTTTTTTTTCTTTGCTCCGAGCAGGGTGTAAAAAATTGAAACACAGTTTTCACTACGACGTAGCGAAAAGCGAGCCTTTGCAGATAATATTATACATGTAAAAACGGCGACAATAATGAATATTATAACGCATTTCTTTAATGCTTGTATTGACTGTTGCAGGTAACAATTAGGAAACGTGTCTCGTTTGTACATTAGCTTTTTCATTGGCTATAAATTGTGTAAGGCTTATTTAAGATATCCCGTTTTTGCCATGTCGGGCGCAATGACTATCTTTGCCCAATACAACATATAACGATTCATGCGTCGCCGTTTCATACATATTTTATGGGGATTGCTGGTTGTGGCGGTTTTAAGCGTCGCAGCATGTTTTTTTGCCATTTGGAAAGGTTGGATAGGTTATGTGCCTGATGTAAAGGAACTGGACAATCCCATAGATAAATTTGCTTCACAAGTATATTCGTCTGATGGAAAGATGATAGGTACTTGGGCGCGGTCGGAAAACCGCGTGTTTGTGTCGGGAGACGAAATATCGCCATACGTGTTCAAAGCTCTTATTGCTACGGAAGATGTAAGGTTTTATGAGCATTCCGGTATAGATTTCCGTGCATTGATGAGGGCGATAATTAAACGTGGCATAATGGGGCAGACGAGTGCCGGTGGCGGTTCGACAATAACGCAACAGCTCGCCAAACAGTTGTATTCCTCAACGGCAAGCACATACGCTAAACGTATAGTACAGAAACCGATAGAATGGGTTATTGCTGTAATGCTTGAACGGACATATACAAAGGATGAGATACTTACATTGTATCTCAATTATTTTGATTTCCTGCATAACGCTGTTGGGATAAAAACGGCTGCGGCAACATATTTCAGCAAGCAACCGAAAGATTTGACGTTGACAGAAAGCGCAATGCTTGTAGGCATGTGTAAAAACCCGTCGTACTTCAATCCTATACGAGAACCCGAACGCTGTCAGGAACGACGAAACGTAGTACTTTCGCAGATGTACAAGGCGGGCTACCTTACCGAAGCCGAATACGAAGAAAACAAGGCGAAACCTCTCGAACTTGCATTCCACCGTATAGACCACAAAGACGGAATAGCAACTTATTTCAGGGAGTATTTGCGTAAAATACTGATGGCTGACAAACCGAATCCTGATAATTACGCTGCATGGCAAAGCCAAACTTATTATGACGATTCGCTTGCTTGGGAAACGGACCCATTGTACGGATGGTGCAACAAACATACGAAGAGCGACGGTACACATTATAATATATATACCGACGGCTTGAAGATTTATTCTACCATAAATTCCAGGATGCAGAAATATGCAGAAGACGTGGTTAGCGCTCATGTTGAAGGATACCTGCAACCTATATTCGAACGCGAAAAACGCCGCTCGCCAACTGCACCCTTCACCAACAAGATAACAAAGCAACAGGCCAACAGCATTATCATGCAGTCGGTCAAGCAAAGCGACAGGTATCGTTCGATGAAGTCAGACGGATATAGCGAAGAGGAAATCATGAAGGCATTCAACGAACGTGTGCCGATGACTGTTTTCACATATCATGGTGAAGTAGATACCATCATGTCGCCCATGGATTCGATAAAGTATTACAAGTCTTTCCTAAGGGCAGGTTTTATGGTCATGGACCCGGCGACGGGTGCGGTGAAAGCATACGTGGGAGGCTTGGATTACTCGCATTTCCAATACGACATGTGCACTGAAGGCAGGAGACAAATCGGTTCAACCATAAAGCCTTTTCTATACGCCTTGGCAATGGAAAATGGTTATGAACCGTGTGATCAGGTGGAGAACGTAAGCCGTACTTATATCGTTGGCGACAAAGCATGGACTCCACGAAACAGCAGCCGTGCGCGTTACGGCGAAATGGTGACACTCAAATGGGGACTCTCACAGTCGAACAACTGGATTTCTGCTTATCTCATGAGTCAGTTAAGCCCTTCGGCTCTTGTAGGATTAATACATAACTTCGGTGTGACGAACAAAAACATATACCCGTCCATGTCGCTATGTCTCGGGCCTTGTGAAATATCTGTGAGCGAACTGGTAAGTGCTTACACTGCTTTCGTAAACAAAGGCATAAGGGTAGCACCGCTGTTTGTAACAAGAATCGAAGATAATGCAGGTAATGTACTTGAAGATTTCCAGCCGGCGATGAACGAGGTTATAAGCGAAGAAAGTTCTTTACGCATGTTGGAAATGCTGCAAGGTGTGATAGACCACGGGACAGGCGGAAGGCTTCGGTACAAGTATCATTTGAAAGCGCCAATGGCAGGGAAAACAGGGACAACCAACAACCATTCCGACGGATGGTTCGTAGGTATGGCGCCACGACTGGTAGGCGCATGCTGGGTAGGCGGCGAAAACAGGGATATACACTTCGATACAATGACATATGGTCAAGGTGCTACCATGGCTTTGCCTATATGGGCGTATTTTATGACAAAAGTTTATAAAGACAAAAGTCTCGGATATTCTCAGGATGAGAAATTCGACTATCCTCCAAATTATGTTTCCTGCAGTCGAAGTGCAACCGACAGCCTGTCGGTATCGACAGCCGCTGCTGAAAGCGTAACGGAATAAATTACGATAATAAAACAGACGATGAAATTTGTAGCGATAATACCAGCCAGATATGCTTCGACCCGTTTCCCGGCAAAGCCGCTAGCTTTATTAAAAGGGAAACCAATCATACAACATGTGTATGAAAGAGTTAGACAAACTATACCGGATACTTTTGTGGCGGTTGACGACGAACGTATTAAGTCATGCGTCGAATCTTTTGGAGGGAAAGCGATAATGACTTCTGTAGAGCACAAGAGCGGTACAGATAGGATAAATGAAGCATATAACAAAATAGGTTTGGATTGCGACGTAGTAATAAACGTTCAAGGAGACGAGCCTTTTATTCGCTGCGAACAACTGGAGGCTTTGATGAAGTGTTTTGATGACCCAGGTACTGAAATAGCAACTCTTGTTAAGCCTTATCCGGGAAACGGAGACTTGTCAATGCTAATCAATGCAAACTCTCCGAAGGTTGTGGTAGATAATAACATGAATGCTTTATATTTCAGCCGTTCCGTTATACCTTTTATCCGTGGAGCAGAACAAAGCAGCTGGCTTGAAAAGCATACTTACTACAAGCATATAGGCATATATGCATATAAGGCTAAAGTGTTGTCTGAAATAACTAAACTACCGCAAGGAACTTTAGAGAAAGCCGAGTCTTTGGAACAGTTGCGTTGGCTTGAAAACGGATATAAAATTAAAGTAGGCTTAACAGACCTTGAGACAATCGGTATAGATACACCAGAGGATTTGAAAAGAGCGGAAGCCTTTTTAAACGATAACCAATATTTATAATAGATGAAACTTATGAATAAGAAAATAAGTATATTACCTATAGTCTTTGCTCTTGTTACTTCAACTTACGCGCAAAAGATAAAAATAGGAACTTATGTTTTTAAGGACGGTGCGCAATACAGTGGCGAGCTAATGAACGGAAAGCCTTACGGAAAGGGAGAAACCGTTTTTAAGAACGGAGATACCTACAAAGGTGAATATGTTAAAGGGAAGCGCCAAGGCTATGGCATTTACCAATTCACCGACGGCGAAAAGTATGAAGGGCAGTGGTATCAAGACCAGCAACATGGCAACGGCGTTTTTTATTTCAAGAACAACAACCGTTACGATGGCCTTTGGTATCGCGACTACCAACAAGGTACAGGCACTATGTACTATTATAACGGAGATGTTTATAAAGGTGAGTGGGATTCGGACAAACGTAACGGTACAGGAACTTATACATACGCAAATGGAGCTTACTACAAAGGCGATTGGGTAGACGACCAAAAGTCGGGCCATGGAATATTCGACTGGAATGACGGTTCGAAATACGAAGGCTCGTGGGCTAACAACCAACGTAACGGTAAGGGAACTTTCTATTATTCCGATGGTGACGTATATACAGGCGAATGGAAGAATGATATACAAAACGGTAAAGGCATATACAAATTCCAGAACGGCGATATGTACGAAGGCCAGTACGTGAACGGTGAGCGAGTAGGTGAAGGTATACTCACGTTTGCCAATGGTAACAAGTATGTAGGAAATTTCCTTAATGGTGAGTTCAGCGGCAAAGGCGTATATATATGGAAAGACGCGGCAAGGTATGAAGGAAATTGGAAGAATAACTTGCGTGACGGCTTCGGTAAATATACATGGAAAAACGGCGATGTATACGAGGGTAACTGGTCGAAAGGTGAAATGAACGGCGAAGGAATCTTAAGGCTCGCGAGCGGGGAAAAGTTCAAGGGTACATTTAAAAACGGCAAAAAAGAAGGTGCCGGCATAGAGGAAAAGAAAGACGGGACCCGTTTTGAAGGACATTTCCATAATGGGCTAAAGGACGGCGATTTTGTAGAAAAAGACAGAAACGGAAATATCGTGCGCCAAGGTACATACCGTAGCGGCGTATTGCAGTAAGTTCTCAAAATTTTAATAGATAATATAAGCGAGAAAACAGAGCGGATAAATCCGAAAGTTTTCTTGGTTTTTTATGAAAACTCAAAAAGAGTTTTCCGTTTCAAAGGATACCTCGCAACTCCGCTTCTGGTGCGGGCTCGCTTATGTCAGACATATTTTAAAATACGTCAGACATATTTTGAAATATGTGCCTTGTATTTTTTCTTTCCTCCGAGAACGGCTTTCGGGAGTTCTAATTCGGGACGTAAAAAAACGGGCGATAATTTTTTTAGTTTTCAATTTTACATCCATCCCGTTCCATAAAGTTTTCTAAAAAGCAATGCGCTTTCTTATTTAAAATGCCCTAATCCCTTTTTCCTTTTATTCTATGCGCCTTGCCAAGCAAAGTACCCGCTGTGACTTACTGTGAATTTTTCGCAGGAACATAGGTTGAAAAAGAAAATGTTGTTTTCGCTTTTCTTTCAATTGAATTTCACTATCTTTGTCATATAATGACATTAAAATTCTATCGAATATGAAAAAGAAACCTAAGCAGCTGCCGCTAATAGCTAATGACCCATGGTTGGAACCGTTTAGTGAAGCAATAGAAGGACGTCATGCACGCGTAACCGATAAAATAAAAGAGCTTACCGCAAATGGTGGAACACTTTCAGATTTCGCTTCAGGTCATATGTATTTTGGATTGCACAGAACTGCAAAAGGATGGGTATTTCGCGAATGGGCTCCAAATGCTACGGATATATATTTGATAGGTGATTTTAATGACTGGAAAGAAACCCCAAAATACAAATTAGAAAGGAAAGATTTCGGGAATTGGGAAATTTCATTGCCTGCGAGTGCAATGAAACATGGCGATCTCTATAAGATGAAAGTATATTGGAATGGAGGTTGCGGCGAGCGGATTCCGGCATGGTGCCGGCGTGTGGTACAAGATGATGTTACAAAGATTTTCAGTGCTCAAGTGTGGAGCCCAAAAAAGCCTTATGAATTTAAAATAAAGGATTTTCGCCCTAAAACCGACCCTCTTCTTATATATGAATGCCATATAGGCATGAGCCAGGATAATGAAAAGGTCGGGACATACGAGGAATTCCGCTTGAACGTTTTGCCGCGCGTAGTAGCCGACGGGTATAATTGTATTCAGGTTATGGCAATACAAGAGCATCCGTATTATGGTTCTTTCGGGTATCATGTGTCAAGCTTTTTTGCACCGTCGAGCCGCTTTGGAACACCTGATGAACTTAAACGTTTAATTGATGAAGCACATTCCAAAGGATTGGCCGTAATAATGGACCTTGTGCATTCTCATGCGGCAAAAAACGAATGCGAAGGCTTGGGAAACCTTGCCGGCGACCCGAACCAGTTTTTCTATTCGGGCGACAGGCATGTGCACCCCGCTTGGGATAGCCTGTGCTTTGACTACGGGAAAAACGAAGTGATACATTTCCTGCTCTCAAATTGCAAATATTGGCTTACAGAATTCAAGTTCGACGGTTTTCGTTTTGATGGAGTCACTTCAATGCTGTATTACGACCACGGTTTGGGAAAAGCTTTCGGAAGTTATGCCGATTATTATAACGGCAATGAGGACGACAACGCTATTTGCTATTTGTCGCTGGCCAATGAAGTGATACACGAGGTAAATCCGCATGCTATAACGATTGCTGAAGAAGTTTCCGGTATGCCCGGGCTTGCGTATCCTGTGAAGAAAGGCGGTTACGGATTCGACTACCGTTTGTCGATGAACATACCTGATTATTGGATTAAGACAATAAAGGAAAAAAGAGATGAGGACTGGAAGCCGAGCTCTTTGTTCTGGGAATTAACCAACCGCCGCCAAGATGAAAAATGCATTTCTTACTGCGAGAGCCACGACCAAGCCTTGGTGGGGGATAAAACCATTATTTTCCGCCTTATAGACGCTGATATGTATTGGCACTTCCATCGCGATTATAGAAATGGCAATGTGGACCGCGGTATAGCCTTGCACAAAATGATACGCTTGCTTACGTTGTCTACAATAAATGGCGGATATTTGAATTTTATGGGAAATGAGTTTGGACATCCCGAATGGATAGACTTCCCACGTGAAGGCAATGGTTGGAGCTATAAATATGCGCGTCGGCAATGGCATTTGGTAGACGATGAGAATTTATGCTATCATTACCTGGGCGACTTCGACAAGGCGATGATAAAAGTTATAAAGACCGAACGCAAATTCCAGAAAACGCAAGTTGTCGAAATATGGCACGACGATAATGACCAGATACTGGCTTATATGCGTGGTAAATTGCTTTTTGTCTTTAATTTTAACCCTAACAGGAGTTTCCCGGATTATGGTTTCCGAGTTCCAGAGGGAAAATACAAGGTATTACTAAATACGGACTCGACAACGTTCGGCGGCTTTGGGCTTGCAGACGACAACGTGGAACATTTTACCGAGTTCGACAGCACATTAAAGCCCTTCGGTAAAGGCTGGGTAAAGATATACGTGCCTGCACGTTCTGCAGTTGTGCTTAAATTGATTGATTAATTGTACGTAGTTTTTAGATGTTTAGAATTAACTATCGAAATCACTCGCAAAGAACAAGCAATAAGGTGCGAGCCATGTTGACTATTGTGTTTATGGCTTATTCCTTTTGCTACATATACATATTGCAGTCTGACATGCTTGCATATTTGCAGCACGTCTTGTCAGAAGGCCATACCACGTATAATCGCTTGGTTGGTTCGTTAATAGTGGTATTCCTGGTTTTTATAATTCATGCAGCTGTTTCGGCAATAACAAGACTTCCTGAAAAACTTTATGCGTTTACCTTCTTGCCCTCTGCTTTATTCCTTGCTGTGTTAACCGATTTGATAGCGGATTATTCGTTGTGCAAACTTTTAATTTATTTGGCGGTTTTGGTGTTAACAGTGTTGCTTTATATTAAAACTGCCAATTCAGCGTCGAGCCAGAGAAGAAAAAGCGACAGCAGTTCTGTTTATATAAGCAACGTTTTAATTCTGTGTATAATGATGGTTGTCGTAGGTTTGTGTGGTAATAGCAACGACAAGCAGCATTATGAATTAAAGATGGAGCGACTTTTGAACGAAAGTAAATATGAAGAAGCCGTAAAAGTGGGAGCGAAGTCGCTTGTTTCGAGCGAACGATTGACATGCTTGCGCGCCTTTGCCTTGTCCAAGTCCGGGCTTCTTGGTGAAAAGATGTTCGAATACCCGGTAACGTCAACAGAAAACGCTTTGCTTATTCCTCGAAAAGACAGTACGCACGTGATATTTCATCCTGATAATATATATAAATATTTAGGCGCGTTTCCCGGAGAGACTTCAACCTCTTATCAGTTTTTGCATTTGATTTCTTCTCAACCTGATTTGCTCAAGTCGCGTCCTCAAATAAAAGATTATTTGCTGACAACTGCACTGTTGCGGAAAAATTTAGATCTTTTTGCTTCTGAAATAAAGAGATTCTATGATTTTTCCGATTCAACCTTAGTTTTGCCAAAACATTACGGAGAAGCTTTAGTGTTGTATTCACATCTGCGCACAAAACCAAAGGTTACATATAATAATACATTAACAGAAACAAATTACAAGGATTTCGTTGAATTCAGTGAAAAATACAAGGATAGATTGACGCGTGCCAATGCTGTACGTCAGCATTATGGCGATACGTATTGGTGGTTTTATTACTACGGTAAAGTATGTAAATGACTTTTATTCCTAGCTTAGTTGAATTTTAATAGCCGTATGACGTGAAGCTACAAGAATACAGACTTTATACGTACTTTGTTAGTTTGCTGAAACCTCGTCTGTTTCTGTGCTGTAGCTTAGTTCAATTGTATTTTCGTAACTGAAAATGCGGCATTCACCGTTATCCATTCGTTGCACTTCACTTTTTTGAATGCCATAAACGGCAGAAAGTATGCAACGGTTTATAAATCCGTGTCCCATTGCAAGAATAGTTTTGCCGTCATACTTTTTTATCATGGTGTTTAAAAATTCTACAGCCCGGGCACATCCATGTTCTTGTGTCTCCACGTCATCAGGGAATACATCTAATTTCTTTGCTTCCGTGTATGACATACCGGTAAGAGAACCCCAATCCCTTTCACGCAATAGTGGACACAAATCGATAGGTAAGTTGAATTTCTTGTTTATTATGGCAGCAGAGTCTAAGGCGCGTTTCAAATCACTCGAAACGAAAGCGTCAAATTTCAGGTCTTCAAGCCTGTCGCTTAATGCTTTTATTTGTTCTTCTCCTTTTTTATTTAGGTGTCCGGGTGTGCAGCCTTGAAGTATGCCGGAACAATTCTCAATTGTTTCTCCGTGGCGTATTAAATAAATTGTCAACATTTGTGTATGAATCAGAGGGTGCAAAAATAAGAAATTAAGCATTCATTATGAAATCTGTTAGCAGGAATCCGTAATAATGGCTACTTTCGCGCTGTGAAAATTAACAAAGACAGTATTTATGATTAAGCATGTAGTTTTATTTCGTTTTAAGGATGACATTGCGGCTGAAGACAGGAAGAATGCCTTTGAATCTTTCCGCAGCGGTATAATGTCACTTGTTAAGACAATTCCTGTTATAAGGAAAATAGAGGTAGGATATAATGTGAACTCCCAGGAAAGTTGGGATATATGCCTTTGTGGTGAGTTCGAAAGCATGGAAGACGTTGTTTCTTACAGCACACATCCCGAGCACCTCAAGGTGTCTGGTGCATTGAAACCTCTGCTTTCTGGCAGGAGTTGCGTAGATTACGAAGTAACCGCGAGCTGATGGCCTGCGGTTATTTCGTTTTAACAGTTTTCTTACTTATTTGCTTTGAGCCGGCGCTTCATTTCTTTTACGGCTGTCTCAAGTTGTACGTCTTTTGTGCCGAGGAGGTCTTTTACCGTTACGGGAACCATGATGTCTGGTTCTATTCCAACACCCTCAAAGGAAGTAAGGTCGGGGAATGCGCATTCAATCGTACATATCCGGGCGCGCATTCTGCGGCATAAGTTCATTGTTATAGGCTGTCCCGTGCTGCCGAATGTCGTTTCGCCCATGGCTATGAAGTTGTCAAGTTGTGAAGCGAATATAAGGAAATCTTCGGCGGCCGAGGCTGTGAAATTGTTCGTCAGTACAATCGTAGGCACCTCCACATACGGCCTGTCGGCCTCGAGCGTTACTTCTTGAAAGTCCCATGGCGTCATTGCCAAGTCTTGTGCATAGAGGTAGTTCAGTCTGTTCCAGTTGTCGCCCACCGTGTCAGCCGGTGTCAGCGCACCGTCTCCAAACCAGCCTAACCCGTATGCTGCGCGGTGTGGCTCATACGCCCGTATACGTATGGCCATGCCTTTGAACTTGCTTTTCGAGGTAAGGTGTTTGATTATGTTTTCGGCGTTGTGGTCGCTGCCTCCGCCGTTTGAACGCAGGTCTATTATTATTCCTTTAGCTTTACTGATTTTGTCGAAGTTGTTTTCAAACGAATCGACAACGCTCTCGTTCTGGAATGTACCTATTTTAACGTAAGCTATCTTTTTGTCGAGCATTCTGAAGTCGAACGGTCTTGTGTTCTGTGTCCATTTCAATCCAGGGAGCGTGAATGTCCTTCCGTTATTGTATGGCAGGTAATAGTTCTCTAATGTGAGCGGTATGCGTTTGCCTTCAAGCGTTTGTATTACTATGTTATGCTTAGTGTGGTGCAAGCCTTGGAATAGCGACGACGCAGCCCAGCGCATTTGTATGTGGGGCGTCGAAGCTGCTTGCAGCGGAACTATATTCTTTTTCATGTATTCAATGGCCGGTTCGCCTTCTATTTCGACTATCTCGCTGCCAAGGGGAATACGCAGGGAGTTTAGGCTGTCTATGCCGGAAACTATGATTTTTCCATCTGCATACATGGTTTGTAATTCCATTCCTCTGAAAGCGGTTGTAGTCCAAGGTATGCCGTCTGCCTGTATACTTGTGTGCCCGTTTTGCAGGAAGCCGCAAAAGCGTTTCATCTGGCAGTAGAAATCCCAGTCTGTCTTGCTGTCAAGGGCTATTTGTATGTTTTCCCGATATAGCGAATCCCAACGTTGCACGCCTATTTGTGGCATATAAACGAAGTTCCGTCGGGCTTCGGCCCAGAATTTAGATAATGCCTCTATTTTCTCTTTTGTGCTCCAAGGCTTTGTTTCTTGACAATAGGCTGTAGTGTTTGTAAGGATTAGAACTGTAATGAATGGTATAAGGGCTTTTTTCATGGTGAATTAGTTTGTTTCATTAGAACATACGTCAAAAGCAAAGATATGTTTTTTTTGTATAAATAATGCTTTGAGCGATTGAAAAATCGCTTTACGGGAGCAAGAAAAAAATATGTCTGACATATTTTAAAATATCTCAGACATAATTCGAAATATGTCCGACCTGTTTTCTTAACTTCTTTAAACAATTGGACGGAATCCGGAAAACGATACACTGAAAAATATTTTACCTCGTGGGCACACATGCAAAAAGCTATGATAAAATTTAGTACCTTTGCAACCTGTTCATACTATACTGTAATGTAAATAATTTATGAAACCTGTTTTCATTGCCGGGCCGTGTGTGATAGAGTCGGCTGAAATATTGGATATTGTTGCCAAAGAACTTGTACGCCTGAACGATAAGTTTGGTTTAGATATAATATTCAAGTCTTCGTTCGACAAGGCTAACAGGACGTCAATTCATTCTTTCCGAGGCCCGGGATTGGAAAAGGGACTGCAGATGTTGGCTGACGTGAAAAGCAAATACGGCCTTCGTCTGCTCACTGATATTCATGAGGTGTACCAGGCCGATCCGGCAGGCGAGATTGTGGATGTGCTTCAGATTCCGGCTTTTTTGTGCCGGCAGACGGATTTGCTGCTTGCAGCTTCGAAAACCGGAAAGGTCGTAAATATAAAAAAAGCGCAATTCCTCTCGGGCGAGGATATGAAGTATCCGTTTGAAAAGGCGCGTGATGCCGGTGCAACAGATATATGGCTAACCGAACGAGGGAACACGTTCGGATATAATAATCTCGTGATAGATTTCCGTAACATACCTGTAATGCGGCAATACGCCGAAACCGTGATAATGGATTGCACGCATTCCGTGCAGCGTCCGGGTGGGGCCGGAGGAAAAACCGGAGGCGACAGGAAGTATGTCCCGTCGGTAGCTCTCGCGGCTAAAGCATTTGGTGCCACAGGATACTTTTTCGAAGTGCACCCGAATCCTGACAATGCGTTGAGCGACGGGCCTAATATGTTGAATCTTTACGATTTGGAAAAAGTTATTAAATCATTAATATGAGCGATATTATCAATATAGCTTCACAATGTTTACGCGATGAAGCCCAGGCCGTTTTAGACCAGATTCCTTTGTTGGATGATAACTTTGAGCGTGCTGTAAAATTAATTCTCGACTGTAAAGGCAAACTGATAGTAACTGGAGTGGGGAAGAGTGGGCATATAGGCGCCAAGATGGCGGCTACGCTTTCAAGTACAGGAACCCCGAGTTTTTATTTGAATCCCCTTGACGCATATCATGGCGACTTGGGCGTTGTTGGTAATGACGATATAATCCTGGCGCTGTCAAACAGTGGTCAGACAGACGAATTGCTCAGGCTTTTGCCTTATTTTCAAGAAAAGAAAATACCCGTAATAAGCATGAGCGGGAATCCCGAATCGTTGTTGGCGAAAAATACGGACGTGCATATTACGGTGACGGTCCGTTCCGAGGCTTCCCCGCTGGGACTGGCACCCACAACATCTACCACGGCAGCGCTCGCTGTGGGCGACGCGCTCGCTTGTGCATTAATGTTGGCCCGCGATTTCAAGGTACAGGACTTTGCACGTTTTCATCCAGGTGGTAGTTTGGGAAAACGTCTTCTTACAACGGCCCGCGATGTAATGCATAAAGAAGACCTTCCTGTTGTTCCGCCAGAAATGGAATTGGGCAAGGCGATTATCAGGGTAAGCCAAGGACGGTTGGGCTTATGTGTAGTGGTGGTAAACGATGAAGTCGTAGGCATAATCACTGACGGAGATGTAAGGCGAGCTATGGAAAGTTCGCAAAACAGATTCTTCTCGCTTACCGTAAACGATATAATGACAAAGAATCCGAAGGTTGTAACACCTGAGACAAAAATCAGTACTATCGATAATATTTTGCAAAAGAATAAGATACATGCCGTTCTTGTTGTAGACGACAAGAACCGTCTGGTGGGAATAGTTGACTCGTTTAGTATTATGTTGTAGTAAAATATATAACCACAAAACATTATAGCATTATCTTGTAAAACCTGCAGAACAGAAGATTACGAAGGAGAAAACGTGTGAGACGCATAACCTTAATATTATCATTATTAGTTTTCGGCTTATGTAATGCAAATGCCGACCGTGCAGATTCAGTCTTTGTTGAATATCTTCGGGAATCGGGAATACCTATTACAGAAAACAACAGCGTTACTTTGCTTCCGAGCGGAAAAGAGAAATTCAACGACATGTTTTCCGCAATTAGGCAGGCAAAAAGTTCAATACACTTAGAGTACTTTAATTTCAGAAACGATTCAATAGCTTCTGCTTTGTTTGACATCTTGGAAGAAAAAGTCAGGCGAGGCGTAGAAGTGCGTGCTCTTTTTGACGCTTTCGGTAATGCTTCGAACAATCGCCCGCTATCGAATGAAAATGTTGAACATTTGCGCAAGCGGGGGATAGAAATATATAAGTTCGACCCACTGAGGTTTCCATGGATAGATTATGCCCTACATCGTGACCATAGGAAGATTGTGGTAATTGACGGTAAAATAGTTTATACCGGAGGTATGAATGTGGCAGATTACTATATTAACGGAACAAAAGAGGTCGGTGACTGGCGCGATATGCATTTAAGGATAGAAGGAGAGGCAGTTGCTGTATTTCAAGATATTTTTTTGAGAATATGGAATCGTACAACCGACCAGAACATAGAAGGTGAAAAATATTACCCGGTTGATTTTGCCGACATTTCATCTTTTAAAGGTCTTAAACCTGATACCTGCTGCTCTAAAGTAAATAAAGAAATAGCAATAATAAACAGAGAGCCCAATAAAACTCCAAAAATTATACGTAAGACATTTATTAGCGCAATCAATAGTGCAAAAAAGGACATACAAATTGTAAATCCTTATTTTACATTGAACAGGAAAATATACAAAGCGTTGAAAAATGCGATAGAACGTGGAGTAAATGTCGAGATAATGGTTTCGGAAAATAGCGACATTCCGATTACTCCGCGCGTTGTAGAGTATACAGTAAGGAAGCTACAGAAAAAAGGTGCTAACGTCTATTTTTATCGTGGTGGTTTTCACCATTCCAAGATAATGACAGTCGATGGGCTTTACAGTTTTTTAGGTTCTGCTAATTTGAACGCACGTAGTCTTGCGTGGGATTACGAATGTAATGTTGCTATAATGGACAAATGCACAACGTCGGAGTTTCATTCCATATACGAAGACGATAAAAAGGAGTCGTGTCTAAAGTTGACAGATGAGTATTGGAGTACTCTTTCTAAATGGAAGAAATTCCAAGGCTGGCTGTTCCATTTCCTTAGGCCTTTCCTTTGAAAAACAGCCCGCTCTAATTTGAATGCTGCCTTATAATATGTTTTTAAAAATGGTCATCCATTTGTCTTCAAAACTTTTTCTGTCTATTCCAAGTTCCTTTATGGAAGCATTTGACGCGATTCCATGCCGAATGGCTAATTCTTTATTAACGGCGTAATATTTCATTCCTTCGAATAACGCTTCGGAGGAAGCAGTTTTACATACATAGCCATCAATACAATGTCTAATCAATTCAGGCATTCCTCCAGTAGGATAAATTATACAAGGACGCGAATACTTCTTTGCTTCAACTAAAACATTTCCCAATGGCTCTTGTTTAATAGAAGGAACACAAAGAACGTCTATATGCTTAAAGAATGTCTCGATATCTTCAATTTCACCAAGAAGTATTATATTAGATTTGAATTTTGAAGGTATCATGTTTTGAATCTGTTGTGTATATGTAGGCCTATATGCAAGTGACCCTGCAATATAATAAAACGAATTTGGACATAAGGCTAATATTTTCAATGCACATTCAATGAAATGATGTACTCCTTTTTGTTCTATTATTTGCCCGATGAATCCAAACACAACGTTATTACATCCCTTTGATGCTAAATAATAGTTAGACTCATCTTTACCAATCCGTTTGCGTGCAGGAGGATAATTGTATATAACTATATCATTTTCGTCTTTCCTTCCTGCGTTTCTCATTGCATTCATAATATATTGAGAGATACAGACACAGCGTGTTACCTTCTGTAATACATAGCGATTCCATACAAATTCATTGTATTTTCTAAAAGAAAGGTTCTTAAAAGCAGGTTCATCTCCTATGCGATAAATAATACGTTTACGATAAAAATATAAAGCTGGATACAAATCATAAAATGTGATTTCATTGCACATCATTAAAACATCCGGCTTATATTTTATTATGTAATACAAAGTTTGTAGATTTCCTATGATAAAAGTTCTAAGAAAAGTAAACAACCGATGTTTTGTACTATGCCTATTAGGGGAAACTATCGCAAACGGATTTAAAAATTTAACAGATTCTTTAAGTTTGCTATTTGCTTTTCTATTTATTATTACGGAAAAATGACAGTTGGTCCGTTCTTTTAGCAGCTCATAAACTTCTATATTTGAACGTTCTTTCCCGTACATTACTTCTGATGTAAGTATTGCTAAAACTTTTTTCATAGATAACTATTCTTGTTTTTTAAAGCTATTAGGATTTGTAATCAAGTATAATATTCATTTATAGGCACTCTACAAGAATATTCTTATGCCAAAATAGCAGCTATAAGTCATTTATATTAATAGTTCTTTTCGTACTTCAAAAATGCGGCCTTTATGGTTTTACTTATTTCCCGATTTTCCTGAATATACTTCATTTTTAGAAATAATATAGTTATATATTTCAATGGAGTAAAAGAAAAGTATTTTACAGCATCTAATAAAAGAATATTTATGGATTTATGTTTGTTTTTGCTCATTTGTTTTAAGGGGGAACTAAAATACTTTATAGCTTCGATGTAATCTAAATACATTCTTTTTTTTATGGAAGTTGTTCTATTCTCACGGTCGTGAATACCAATTGCTTTTATAGCTATTCCAACTTTCATCCCATAATACGCAACCCTTTCTGTATAGTTGTCATCCTCTCCGTAATGTGGAAATGAAGGTGAAAAACCGCCAACTTTAAGTAAACATTCTCTACTCATTAACCAATGTGCAGCCATGACACTTTTAACATTATACACTTCGTTTAATTTTCCCAAAATAATGTCATTAAAAAAATGTGGGCATGATTCATAACACAACGCTCCTGCTGCAAAATTGAAATCCAATTTGTGCATATTAGCTTGTACTTGCAACGGACTGAGAATGCCATATTGTGGATATTTTTTTGCAACGTCAATCAATGTCCTAAAGGTCTCTTCCATAACCCAAGCGTCTTGATTTAGCAAATAGATATATTCATAACCATTATCAATGGCATATTGTAGCCCTATATTATTCGCTTTGCCAAATCCTAAATTTGTAGTACTCTGTTTAAATATTACTTGCGGATATTTTTCTTTGATATGCCTTATTGTTCCGTCTTTAGAACCATTATCTACGATAAATATATCAGCATGAAAGGACGATGACAAAACACTTCTAATACAAGTGTCTATCCATTTCATGGCATTATATGTCACTATGATTACAAGTAATTCTTTCATTCTTGAATGAGGCATTTTTTTAGTTTTTCAAATCCGCTTTCAGCTATATTTTTAGCCAAAATAGTATGTTGTTTATCATAAGGTTTAATCGGTAGCAAATCCATAAATTTTTCAATGGTTTGCATTTGTGCGTCTCTATTGTCAAAAAGGTGCGTTATATCCACCATGCAGTGTTTCATGGCTAAAGTCTCCAATAGACCTTCCATTTTATGTTCGTAACTTAAAGCTATAAATGGAACGCTATTATTTATAGCGAATACAATCGAATGGTATCGCGCACCTATTACAAATATTGATTTAGATATTATGGATTGTTGTATATCCGAACTGTAGATATCATCAACGACCATTACTTGCTCACGGCTAAAATTCTTTGCTATATCACGCATGAATAATACATCATTGCTCAAGTAGCTATTACCATTAAATAGTTGTGGTAACATTACAGCTCTGGAATTAGGGTATTTTTTGAATGCTTCCTTTAAAAGGTGAGTATAAAATTGAATAACGTCATTTTTTGTTGCTATATTTTTATAGGCAAAATGCCAAATTAGCGAATTAGGAACAAACACAAAATATGGATTATTACCTATTTGCTTTGCAACTTGTAATGGAATTTCACAATGAGGCGAATCAAGAAAAGCTGTATCAACGACAGGTATATAAGGTATCCCTAGTTTATTTGATACTTGTTCCGACTTCTTATCACGCAAGGAGATATACTTAAAATAATTTAATAACTCCATACTTATTTTCTTAAACAGTCTATTGTCATGTGTCTTCGTAGGAAAGGGACCGATAGACCGTCCGTAATAAGCTATTGGTTTATTAAATAGTTTGGCGCAATAGAGATTAAACAAATGATACCATGACTGGAATCCTCCCATGTTTATACCGCCTGGAGCACATATGACAAAATCCGAATCTTGGAAATATTGCAACCATTTTCTTATACCCGGATGCAAGAACCACAAAAAATGCATTCGATGTTTTAGTCCGAACTCGCCTATTTTAGTGAAACCTTTATTTAAAGAAGGTGCGCAGTGGATATAATGCACATTCGGCGCTTCAACAGAAAATTGTTTAATTGAATCTATATTTGTGGATTTTCCAAAAAGAACATTGATTTCATATTTAGGAAATTCTTTTGCCAATCGCCTAACTAAAGCTTTATGAGCAGATTCATCCCCCCTGTTATTCAAGGGTTGATTTATCATTAAAATATTCATAACTTTATTATTGATGAAATCTATTTGTCTGACCAATGTCTTTCCGTTTAGAAATAGCTACATTAAAATTCTCCAATAAATTACCTACACCGATAATAACTATTGGAACTTCATTTTGAGGAATATCAAAATCAACCAACTTTTTTAATTTATCATGTGTAAAGCCACATGATAAGGGTATAGTGCCTAATCCTAAAGAATGCAATGCATTAATTAGGTTCATGGCATACAGTCCTCCGTCTATATAAGCTTGATGTAGTTCATAATACAAAAAAGCTTTTAAATTGGCTGTCACTAATATGGAGGTTCTTATTTCATTCTCAAATCCGTGACTTCCACCTTGCCATTTTATTAAATTTATACTTTCTTCTCCTTGAAACACATGTGTATGCCAACTTTGGCGATTGCAAGCTGAAGGGGTTTTTTGAGCTAATTTAAGCGCTTTTTCTATTGTTTCTTTAGCAACCGTTTCTTTGCTGAAATATCTTATGGAATGTCGGCTAGTCAATAATGATTCAAAATTATTATTACATTTTTTGAGAATTTCGTCTTTCGAAATCTGGATTATTCCACCTTGCTCTTTTACATCAACGAAACCTGATTTTTCCATTAATATCTTATATTCTCTTTCTATTATAGGAATTTCTACCTCCATTGATTTTGTATAATTGATATATTTCTTAATTGTGCCCAACGGATATATTAGAAATTCTTTATCAGTTTTACCGTATATATCAGAATACTTATTCAGCCTTTTTAAAAGTTTTAATACTTTTAGCTGTCCGAATCCTTTTCTTGGATTTTTTAAAGATAACCCTTTTTCTATTGTATGGTTTTCTCGCAATAAAGTATATTGCATCTTTTCAATATCATTATTCGTAGATATTGATGCATTGTATTTCATTGTAAGTTTACAAAAATAAAAAATATCTTTCCAAAGCGATAGCCGTATTTTTATGAGCGGTATTAATCTGGATAGTAGTCTTTTCATTTCTTATATGTATTCTTTTTTATGTAATTATTTTTTTGCGTTATTTTTTATCATTCTTTTAAGGTATCCCAGTTCTTTCCAACCTAAAAATATAGCATAGAGTTGAACTTTTAAGACTTTGCGGTAGCGTGGGATAAAAACATTCGCAAAACATCCGGTGAATGTCACAGTTACAATCGTCACTGAAGCCGAACCGATTATTCCATATTTGGGAATCAACAAATAATTCAGTGCAACACAAAGCACGCACCCCATAATATTCCGTATAAACGCCCATTTTTGGATACGTTCCATGATGATTATTTGCCCGCCTGACGCCGACAATGCCATGCCCACCGCCTTAAACGCCATTATCTGCAAGACCGGTATCGCCGGGGAATATTTCTCTCCATACGTGTATGTTATCAGCCAATAGGCAAGTATAGAAAACGTCAGGGAAATGATAACCGATGTCCATGTAACAATGCTAACGAATGTTCTTTTCCTGGCTTCGTATGTTTCAGGATGGCTTTCTTTTTCCCTTATCAGCATGGGAGTGACCGTCTGCACCAATACGGTAGGAAGGAATATTATCAAGTCAACAAACTTCCCGGCTGTTGCAAAATAGCCTACTTCTGCCTTGTTTAGCATATTGCCAATCATCACTTGGTCTATGCGCTGATATATGATGACGGCAGCTCCCGACAAAACCAAAGGGAATGATTCTTTCACTATAAACCAGACTATAGTTTTGTCAAATTTCCATTGCCTTACCGAACCTACGATGGATTTATAACTGATATAATAGCCGCTCGCCACAAGTGCTGTATCAAAAATCTGCGCATAGATGAAGTATTCTAACGGGGCTTTCATCAGAAGTAGCAGTATCTTAATCCCTGCCCCGACGAAAGTACGGAAAATTTCCGATTTTACGATATACTTGTTCTGCACAATGGAAGTGAAATAGTTCCTTAAGATATTCCCCGTCCCGGTAAACAATGTCAGACCGTATGTAAGAATCATCATGGACGTAAACCGGTCTGTTTTATAAACGATTAAGGAACATACAATTCCCAAATAGGCAAGAACTGCAAATAATATCCTGAGACCAAAACAAGTGCCTAAAATGGTATCCTTTTTGTCATTCTGCCGTGACAGTTCCCTTATTTCAATATTGTCAAGGCCGAATGTGGCGAATACGGTGAAAATGGCGACATAACTGATAACATAGTTCATGATACCGTAATTCTCTGGCCCGAGATACCTTGCTACAAGAATGCCCACAAACAAAGCACTCGCCATATTGACGGTTTTTCCTCCTAATGACCATATCACATTTGAAGCTATTTTCCTTTGCGAATCAGATAAATTCATTAAGGTCTATTTCTGTTTAATAGGCTTTTTTACAATCAGTTTTAATTGTTGTATGCATAAAGATAATTCATCAGTGTTATATAATAATACGTTGTTATCTTGATGTTGTTTTCTTCTAAAGGTCGAAATCTGTTTAATGAATGCTTTGAATGGTATTTTCCTAAAAAATGCGGCAAACGGCTCGTCATTATCTAAAGATTGTAAAGCATGATGCAGTTGCGGTTGTAAAATCGCCGTTTTCTGCTTCTAAAAATGATGACGACAAGTCATAGTCAATTTTTATTTGCAACAGAGTTTAACTTTTCTTGAATTAATGTTGACAGATGTTATACAATTCTTATTTCTTATCCCTTTTGAAAATGTCCTTAGCATAAGTTTTTCTTTTAGAATGTAACACAAAAGTAGCATATTTTCAGCATACTCACAGAATTTAAACGAGAAAAATCATATTTTCTTGCGTTGCTAATTCGCTGACTTCAGTGTATTTGAAGGCCACTTTCGTGTCGGTAAAATATGCTTTTTTATTTGCGACAGAATTCAGCCCCATGCAGTAGTTTAAATGATTTAGTAATATCCTGGTAATCAAAGCTGTCTTATTCTGTATCAATAATAGTTCCCATTCTTGAACGTACAAGCTGAGCGTTCAAAAAGATATACGACAAGATAAGGCAGGTTGCGCCCACAAACCTGAGTGTCCTGATATTGGGCGAGAGCGTTACGGGCGAGGAACACATCGCCAAAAAGATACACGCAAAGAGCAAACGGGCAGACAAGCCTTTCGTGTCTGTAGATTGTGTCCTGTTGTAGAAAGAACTTGCCGCCTCCGAACTGTTCGTCTGTAAGACGGATTGTAACAGTATTTTTCTTATCCATAATATTTGCTTCTGAGATTAATGATTGTGACCATCGGGTGTCGTCTCACCTTCTTTTGAGGTGAGCAAGTGGCCGGGAAATGTAATACACCGGCATAAACTTGCCCCAGTGAAAAAGAAGTGAATCAGACATCTGACAGTCATCGTTTGAAAAGTTCTTCCCGGGTACTTTGAATCGTTGCTGAAAGCGGTGCTTTCTCTACATTGACAAGTTGCAAATCGAAAGTCTCGACCAGTGTTTTCAAGGCCGGATTCAACGTGATAAGACGATTAAGAATAGCTTCCTTTGTCTCTTCTCTATGCATCATCATATTCTAACTGATTATCAATGGTTTATGATTTAAAAGGTAGACTACTCAAAAATTTACTTGTTTTTTTGCGAAAAATCTAAGATTTAACGTTTTTTTTCATCGACTCTCTCCGAACAGAGGGAAAAAAGGCAAAAACGGCCCTTTGGGGCCCTGACAGACCCCGTCTGCAAATATAGAGCATGTCGGGGTTTATTTCGCCAAAATGGGCTGTAAAATCGAGGATGGGTTCACGGATATTTTTGCCACTATTTTGTGTGAAGCGTTCTGATTTTATACATCGTTTTGCAGTGAAAAAGAAGTATGAATAAGTGATAGCATTATGATGATAGTATGAAAATTTGTAGAGTTACTATTATCTTGTAGACGTTATTTACGAAGGTATGCTCAATTTTGTTCGAATGTATTGCTATTTGCTTAAATATTATGTAGTATATTTACAATTGAGATTATCGCCGTTATATTAGTAGTATATATACATAGTGTACTGTGACATCAATAGAACAATTTATTAGGAATAAAATAGTTACATCTTCATCAGATGTAATAGAGTTTTGTGTGCAAGAATTAAATCTTAAAGAAGACGTTGCTAGAAAAAGAATTCAACGCCTCCCTGATAGCATTTACAGATATAAGGGAATATGTTCAAGTAAGCAGTCTATCCTATATCATAAGGATGATTGGATGATCGAAGGATTTACTGAAGCTATAATAGCTGTCCTTAGGAAATATGCTAAGCAACATTACATTGTAATTAAAGCTCTTGAAATGCATGACGGCTATGTTCCAATAGACAAATTGGCATCGTATTCAATTAGTCCGGTAGAATTGATCAAGGGGCATAAAAGTTTTGATTCTGTAATTTTAGACCTTAAAACGCTTCATTTAATAGGAGAGGATGATAACAGTTATATCTTAAATTCTGATACAGCCAATCAGAGACGCTCCAAAGCAAAAAATCTAATTCACAATATAACTTTAGAACATTTTAATAACTGGGCAAGAAATATAGGCTTAATTTCATACAGTTCTACTAAGTATAATTCTACTTGTAGTAGGTATCAATTCAGCTTGGTCGCTCCGTCCTATATTAGAACGTTGACTTGTAAGTCAAATGGAGGCAAAATAGTACCTGCATTTGTAGTTGCTGATATTTTGATGGGGGATTTGGATGAAGATGCTATATTGTTTTTTACTCATAAACTTTCCAATATGGTAGGATTGAATTATAATTCAAAATATCTACCTTTTTTTATCACAGATAGTCATGATGCAAGTATTTACAAAACGTTAAAAGAAGCAGGTGTTGTTATTGGTAATGTAGATGAGTTATTTGGGGAACAGTATAGTAGCACAATAAAGGGTATCTTGAATTTAATGGAGAATGCTGGAGCGATACTTAAAACTAATCCTGAACAATATTTATCTCTTTTGGCAAATATTGAAAAATTGGCAATCGGTAAAACAAATAACCTCAAAGGTGATTTGTTTGAAATGACAGTTGGATACTATCACGGCCAAATATGTCAATCTTTGGAGATAGGGAAAAATGTTTATTATGAGCAAGAGCATCGCGAGATAGATGTATTTGCTCTTTACCAAAATAAAGTTGTTGTAGCAGAATGCAAAGGCTATAATAAAAAATTAGATGACTCTTATATTGATTGTTGGCTTTCAAATAAAATACCTGTTATTAGGAATTGGATATTAAATCAAGATTCCTTGAAAAATAAAAAGATTTGTTTTGAGCTTTGGAGTACAGGAGGATTTGAAGAAAGCGCGTTAAAAAAGTTGCAAGATAGTTCCGCCAAAACTAAAAAATATGATATAGAATACTTTGCTTACCAAGATATGCTGGAACTCGCTAAAAATAACAATGTAATGCATTTCCAAAAGCTACTAAAAACATATTATTACAAAGAATTGATGTAGTCACAACATATCTCAGGTATAAAAACGTGATCTGTTTGCCAAAATGAATGGTAAAATCAATAATAGATTAACGGATGTTTTGGAGTTTCAATCGTGGAAACTTGTGTCTGATTGGAGTAGTTTGGTTCGACATTACCTGGTAAGTTTATAAGTTTTGCAGCCAAAAGAAAAATACTTGAAGCCATCTCTTTTCTTCCCTCATTTTGACTTTACTTTAATGAACGTATATATGAATACGGGGATAAAGTAAAGGTAGAACTCAATTTATTAATGATTGTTTCCTGTTTTGGAAACTTTGCTGTATATTTGTTAGCATACAAATATTATATCATATGGCAAATAGCTTGGAAAATATAGGTCCGATGATTCGCAATGAGCGTCTTCGCAAAGGACTTACCCAGGAAGAATTAGGTGAACGTGTGGGAGTTGGAAAAGCCCAGATTTCTAAAATAGAGAGTGGAAAGGGTCTCACAATAAAGACTGTTACAAGGATACTAGATGCTCTTGGTGTGTCGGCTTCTGTTGTTTTGAAAAATGAGCAAAAGGTTGATAAAAATGTGATAGCATATATTGTTTCTGCTATTAGTGAATTTGCCAAGAGTCACCATCTTTCTGTCCGTGAAGCGAGTAATTATTTAATACGCTTTAAAGGTATTGATTTTATTACAGAGCATTATGATGCAGAGCATTTACTTTCATTTGATGATTGTGTTCAGGATCTTACACAAGTTTGTCTAAATAATGGAGGAGGTATTCGATGAAACTGTACCATGGTTCGAATATAGTAATTGATCAGATAGATCTGTCAAAATGCAAACCTTATAAGAATGGTAACCTTGCAACCTTGTTCCGTAATTTTGATGATGGAATTATTGATTTGCAAATGCTCGTAAATGGTTTAAAATACAAAAAAAGTTTCATCACAATATTTGTTTCATTCGGCAGATGCCATAAAATCCTTACGTAGAATATGAATAAACGGATGCAATATTTGGTAGAGGGTATTTCAAAAGATATAATAGGCTATTTGATGGAAGACTATGGCTATGACTTGACTACTGCCCTAAAGGAGTTCTACAACTCAGAAACCTTTGCTAAGCTCTTAGATGAAGCCACCGGACTCTATATTGAAAGCTCGGCTTATGTATATGAAATACTGAAAAATGAATTTAAGTACGGAAGGATTCAGTAAGGGTAAAACAGGCCTCTTATGCTGACCAAAAGAAAAAATAATTCGTGTAATCGGTTTGAAACACTAATGTCATGTTTTCTAATATTGATTTGTTATTCATCTCACAGGTAAGGGAATGACATCTTGAGATATACCTATTTACGCATCTTTTTTAAGGATGTACTCATTTATAGTATTTTATGTTGGTGAATTGCATGCTCAATGGTTCCATAAGCAATAAAAGTGTAACAATAAGAAGTATTTGAACAATAAGTCATGAAAAATATCGATATAGAAAAGGTTAAAGAAGTATACAACAATACCTGGCGCTCATACACTGAAATGCAGTCTAACTTGCCATGGTTTGAAGATTTCAGACAGGAAGTAGAGACATTGAAAGGTTACCGAGGTAGAGAAATCTTGGAATTGCTGCAAAACGCTGATGATGCAGGTAGTCCGAAAGCCTGTATCTCTCTCAATACTCATTCAAATACCATCACGATAACTAATTTTGGGGAAGGTACAATACCTTTTTCTTTTGAAGGTTTTCGAGCCGTAATGCTTTCAAATCTGAGTCCGAAAGAAAGCAATGGGGAGGAAAGACTCATTGGGGCAAAAGGATTGGGATTCAAGTCTGTTCTTAATTGGGCGGAGAAGATAGAACTGCAGAGTAATAACATAAAGCTTACTTTCGGTACAGAACAAGCCATGTTCAAGTGGAAGGAACTGAAAAAGAGACTCTATATCCAACAAGAAACTATCAAAGACCAGGAAGAAATGGCTGCCCAGCAGGGACGCTGTGTTCCAATCTCTATTTTGAGGTTGCCGGACATTGAGGAAGTGGAAGCGGATGATGACAGGACCTCGATAGTTTTGCATTATAAGCCTGAAACACAATCATTAATAGATAGTCAACTCAGAAAATTCACACCAGAATCGTTACTATTTCTTCATCATCTCAAGGAACTTGAAATTATAATTGACGATAAAAGAGCTTACTATACTCTTTCCGGTAAAAGTGAAGAAAAAGGCATCTCTACCGCATCATTGAGCGTAAAATCCGAAATAGAAGGTATCTCCGCCAATGAGAGCCAATGGGCATTGGCACATGACTTTGGCCGTGAATGTGGAAAACGATACGAGGCTGCGGCTGCTATCAATATATTCATGCGCAATATCACCGAGCAATCGCATTTCCTGTATTGTTTTTTCCCTACTAAGGTTAAAATCGGAATGCCTTGCATACTTCATGCGACACTTGAGCTTGATGCTACACGCAACGCCTTGATAGAGGCAAGCGAACTCAACGATAGGATGATGGACAAACTTGCTGGCTGTATTGAAATCCTTTGCGAATATCTCAAACAAAATGAAAACCATATCGACTGGGCTCCTTACCTAATGATGCATCCTCAATCATTTGATGAGAACTATCTTAAAATCCTTAAGAATAATTTATCCCGAAGAGCTAGCGGGAAAAAACTGATTCCTACAATTGGCGGTGAGTATTGCAGCGAAGAAGAAACTTATTATTACACGAACCCAATCTTTAAAGCGGTAAGGGTTAGAGGTAAGGATTTGTTTGCTAAAATGCGTCTTGATGGAGCGCCGACAAGTCTGGTCTGGAGAGAGGATCCTGATATAAAGAGTCATGTGGAGGATTATTGCAATAATGTGTTGAAGGAGGACTATGATGCTTTGGCCGATTTTATTTGTATACTTTTGGAATACCATAAAATACATTTGGTTGCTGAAAAATACGAAATACTACCAGACCCTGATGGAAACATAATACACCAGAATGTAGGAAGTAAGCCGTCTGATGAAATTTTAGCTCATGTCAACACAGGTGAAAGAATAGACAATATTCCTTCCTTCCGACAACTCAGATATGTATCTCCGAAGCTGATCGCATGTCTTGTTGAGCGATTGGAGCTGAAGGGAGATTTGCGAAATCGTGAAGTTGCAAACCGTCTGTCTGCCATAACTATAGTCACAAGCACAGACATCACCGGAGTAACTCGTCTTCTTATACCCAAGGAAAGCGACAAAAATCTCAGCGATGACAATAAACAAGAATTGATGATAAGTCTATTTCGACTGTTCATGTCTCGAATGCAGAGTACTAAGGATGGATTTGTGATATCTAAAGACGTAAGTCCATACATTCTATCGGAGAATGGAGAATGGAAACGTGCATCTGAATTAGTAATGTCTGACAGAAGATTTCCTGATGGATTCCGCAACATAATAGATAGCGACACATATTATGCACCGGAGCAATGCGCCGCATATCCTGCCTATCTCGAGGGATTGGATCTTTCGAACAGCAAATCGGAGAATGAATGCGACAATAGTGATAAGAGAATCTCTACTCCATCAAACGTACAGAGCTTCCTTAAAGCGCTAGGGGCCAATCTCTATTTTTTGCGCAAAGAGGAGTCGATAACGAATGGCTTGAAGTATGCAGAATATCTATTTCATAAAAAAGAAATTGATGTTTATGCTAGAGACCGTTGTGTAGGTAAAAAAATAATACCAGACATTAATGCGCTGCGTAAGCTTAGTCTTCAATCCCTATTGATACTACTCGAAAAATCGGATTTTGCAGACAAAATTATCGATGGCGAAAAGTTTCAATGGTTTTATAACGGAACCAAGGAGAAAGAAGTATCACTCAGTTATGTGGCGTTCAAAATCCGCACAGATACTGATGCCGGGATGTTGAAGAATTATTCCATTGAAGAAGATTTTTGGCTTCCCGGATACAAGAATAAGCATGTACTGAAAATAGATACCTCGGACTATCGAACCAGAGCATTGCTGCATAAATTAGGCGCAAAAAGACGTATGGCAGATTTTGATGCCGAGGAGTTGTATTTGGCGTTGAATCAGATTGGGGAAAACTGGAAGCAAACCCAAAGCACAAATGGAGTAAAAAACATGTATCACGAAATAAAACAGGCGTTAGACCAGAGAGTAGATGCTCGTCCTATTCCCGACAGCTGTCAATTGAATCTGCTCTGTACTATTAATGGCGAATGCAGATTGATGCCGTCGCGCGATATTTTCTACAGCGACAATAAAAGCTTGCCCAAGGCTGTGATGGACAAACTGCCCCTTCTGCTGGCCAACAATCGTGAGGGAGAGGGAAAGATTAGCCAATATTTCGGATGCCGCACTCTTAAGGATCTTTCCACTCGCGTGCTGGAGGAAGAAATCAATGTAAATCTGGATAGGCAATTGGGTGCGCACCTTGAAAAGATCAAGCCCTACCTTCTAGCTTATGCAGTAGAGAAAGCAGGATCTCTTGGCGGGAATCGAGAGGCAATTGTCAATCCCCAACAGAAAGCTCTCGAAACACTTAGCATCACACCGGTGAAGTCATTGTCTTACAGATATGAAATAGAAATGAATGATATGAGACAATATGACAACGGAATAAAACTGAATGAAAACGAGATGCTATATCACAGAGATGCGTCTACTTCACAGAAAAAGCGTCTCGATAACATCTACCTTAAATCTGTTTGCGAGTCGCTTGAAGAAGCCTTGATAAATCCCCGGTTCGTCAACGCTTTGGTGGAAGCTGTATGCATAAGTCTGAGACTTTCGATGGATGAGAATATTCACAAGTTCTATCGCATTATCAAAGCCACTGATAGGGAACTGGAATATCTGCGCACCTCAGAAATCGATCCTGAGCTATGGCAAGGCTGCATTGCTGCCTTCGGTGCGAGCAAAGAAGAAATAGATTTTTGGGAAGAGGTATGCCGTAAGAATGGAAAAGAATTCAACTGTTGCCATGATGACAATCTTGACAGAAACATGTTGGCTGAAATTCTGGGTATTGAAAGAAGCATTGCCACAAAAGAGGCTTTTGAGGCGAATCAGAAACGACTACTGAAAGCTCAACGTGATAAATTGACAGCCGGATATTGCTGGCATATACATAGTCTATCCCTTGGAAATGCAGAGAAGGAAAGATGTTATTTAGCCCGAAAAAGTGACTTTGAGAAGGATGATTGGGTGGAGAATCTTCAGAAAGGCATTTCACATAAACTAGCCCCTGATTATGCAAATATAATAGCCAAAGAATGTCGGGATCGGTTTGACTTCATCCAAGACGCAGATTCGAATGATAATTATCCAGATATATTGGACGATTACAAAAAGCTGATTAGCGAGTGCAACAGTTCTCTATCTCTGAGCGAGGCGCAGAGAAGTATGTTATATTTCCCTGGTCATGTCAAAGAGTTGGAATCATGGCTTCAGGATATATCGAAAGCAAATGAGGAAAAGGAAGAAGCCGACTCTAATCGACTCATTGGTTCTTCTATATTGCCGATAGAAGAAGTAAGTATTGAGCTGGTGGATAACACTTCTATACACGACGGAAAGAACTATGGTGGAGGAGGTGATGGCAGTTGTAGCAGCAATGACGATAAGGTAAAAAAACGTCATGGCAATTGGGCGGAGGATAAGGTGGTCGAGGCTATGGAGAAAGACCCACGTTATAAGATTATCCGCAAATGGTCGAAATATCTCGATAAATTAAATGGTAGCGATGAGGTAGGCTACGATCTGAGTTACGAATTAACATCGCGCCCCGGAGAGACGAGAATGCTTGAGATTAAATACAGCGACGGAAAGTCATTCATCATGTCTGCCAACGAATTCAATGTAGGCTGCAAAAATCCACTTTACGACTTTGCGCTTGTATCCCCAAAGGAAATTAAAATAATCCAAGGAGCACTGACTGATGACAGCCGTTATAGAGCTACAGCACATTCATATAATGTTAAAGTGTTAACCACAACGAAAACCGATGTATGTTTTTCAGATACTGATAGTAATGAGCACATTCAGTAGAAGTAGTATAAGATGGACTGTTTTTCCCTTATTTTGACTTTACTTTAATGAACATATATATGAATACGAGGATAAAGTAAGGTTGCTGATATCATGGAAAATTGTAGATTTTGCTGCTGTCGAAAAAGTAGACACGGGAAGGTAGAAAAAGATTGAAAGTTGTAACTTTGGTGATCATTGGAAGTCGCCTCCGGAGAGAGGGGCGAAGCCCCGAACGGCGGGGGTGACTTCCGGCGGCTCGAAGCCAGCGGCAGTCCCATCTACCGGAAAGGAGAAACTTTTATGGCACACTTGAATCCTCTTGAAAAAGAGTTCCTGATTCGCCAGTTCAAGCTGAACGGACGGATCAAACTGAGTGACTTCTGCACTCTTAACAATGTATCAGATGCTGCATTCCGCAAATGGCTCAAACAGTACGAGGAAGGCGGACTGGAAGGGCTTGCCAGGGCGGATGCCGAAATCAGGGAAGTATTGCCGGAAGGCATAGACCGCATGGAGGAGGCCTACAAGAGGGAAATCCTCCGGCTCCGTATCGAGAACGAGAGGCTAAAAAAAAGTTATGCCGTTCAGATGAACGAAGCTGGGGAACAGGAGTATGTTCGTTTAAGGGAGAAGAGTTCGAAATAGTGGACCTGCTGTCACGGGACTATGCCATCAGGGACATATGCGGCCTTATGGGCGTAAGCCGCTCCGGTTATTACAAGTGGAAAAGACGACCTCCATCCAGGCGCGACATCAACCGAGAAAAGATGATAGAGCTTGTAAGGACAGTACACGAAAAGCACCGCACACATGGCTACAGGTGGACAGCTGCATATATCAGGATCAACGAGCATATTGACATAAGCGAGAGCTATGCCTACAAATGCTTCAGGTTCCTCGGCATCAAGTCCGAGACCCGGCATCAGGTACGCTGTAAGCCGCGCAAGGTCAGAGACCGGTATCCCAATCTGATATACTCGACATGGGAGACGGTAGACCGTCCACGTCAGGTGATCGTGTCGGACATGACGGACATTCAAGATCTGGTACATGTACATAGAGGTCACCTTCTACTTCGATGTCTTCACAAAGGAGATACTGACCTATAAGGTGGCGGAAAGGCGTGGCGCCAGAGAGCAGTACACGGATGGCCTGAATGATGTCGTATGCCTGCTGAAAGGGACATCGGAACCGGTCATACTGCATACGGACCAGGGTACAGTATATGCTTCCATGGCTTATAATGAACTGATAAGGGACACGAACATAATCCGTTCAATGTCAAGGGCGGGAAAACCCACCGACAATCCCGTGAATGAGGCTCTGAACGGCTGGATAAAAGAAGAATTGACAATCGACTTTGGAATAGAGAGATGCAGGGAGAAACGTGACTTCCGGGAAGTGCTGGAAAGATATGTCCGGTTCTACAATGAACGGCGGCCTTGCTTTGCCATCGGATATGACACTCCTGCAAACTACAGAAAACGCTATAACAAAGGCGAAATCAAATGCAAAAATACGTTTGAAAAAAGAGAGTTGACCACAGAACCTAAATTCGTGCGGAAGAGGCGTGCCAGTGCGCTGTCAGAGAGCGATTTGGGAAATGTGTCCACTTTTGAAAACAAAAATGACATGAATTTATAGGAAAATGTCTACTTTTGGAAAATCAGATCAGATAAAAATATCGCTATTGTCTACTTTGGAAAAATTGTTTAACTGAAAAATTTTTTCCGTGTCTACTTTTTCAGGCCGGTACACAGGCCGGTACAAAGGAACTCTGATTCGTTGGGAAAAGTGTGACGAACTTGATTTATTCGCTAGAAAAAGTGTATAAAGCCTTGGTTTATTCGCTAGAAAAAGTGTAATTTTGTCATTGAATAATAAAGTTGTGCCATGCTTAAAAGGAAAATAGAAACATATTTAGCCGACTGGAAACAGTCTGAGGACAGAAAGCCTTTGGTGATAAAAGGTATACGCCAATGTGGAAAGACATATATTGTCCAGAAATTCGCAAGGGAAAATTATGATAGCGTGGTTTATATGAATTTCATTCTAGAACCAGATAAGAAGTCTGCATTTACTGGCAATATAGATGTTGATACCATCATTCTCAATCTCTCTGCTTTGATCCAAGGCAGTCGTTTCATTGAAGGAAAAACATGCATTATTCTTGACGAAATTCAAGAGTGTAAGGAAGCGAGGACTGCCTTGAAGTCATTCCATATAGACGGGCGTTTCGATGTTATTGCCACAGGTTCACTTTTGGGAGTGAAAGGTTACGGTCAAAGCAAGAAAAAGAAAGAAGATATAGGACAAGATTCAATTCCTGTCGGATACGAAACCGTGATAGACATGTACCCGTTGGATTTTGAAGAGTTTCTATGGGCAAACGGTATCAGCCCGGCGATTATTGACTCTGTAAAATCATGTTTTGAAAACGAGAAGGTTGTTCCCGAGGGGGTTCATAAGGCCATGATGGAGCTGTTGTACAGATATGTCATTGTTGGAGGTTTGCCAGAAGTGGTGAATTGTTTCCTTGAGACCAAGAATATCGAACTTATATATAAGTTGCAGCAAAATCTCATTGCCGAATACGAAGAGGATATGGTCAAATATGCAGATGATGCAGACAAACCCAATATCCGTGAATGTTTTGAATCTATTCCGAAGCAATTGGCTAAAGAAAACAAGAAATTCCAGTATTCAGTTGTAAAAAAGGGAGGAAGGTCTTCTCAATACATTGGTAGTATTCAATGGCTGGAGGATGCCGGGATTGTACGTAGATGCTATAACATACAAACTACGGAACTGCCGTTAGAGGGAAATTCCATCAAGGACTGTTTCAAAGTGTACACTACAGATATAGGTCTCCTTGTAGCAATGCTCGACTACGGCACTCAGGCGGATATTTTAAAGGGTAATCTTCTTGGATACAAGGGAGCTATCTTTGAGAATCTTATGGCGGATTTTTTATGTAAATCCGGTCAAAAACTATACTATCTCCATAAGGATAGCGGACTTGAATTGGATTTCCTGGTAAGATTCAAAGGCGAATGCGTTATACTTGAAATTAAGGCAAAAACAGGTAAGTCAAAAAGTATGACTACAGTTCTTAAAAACAAGGACGTATATCATGTTAAAAATGCAATCAAGCTGGGACAATATAATGTAGGGCGCGAGGGAGATATACTCACCATTCCGCTATACATGGGATTTCTTGTTAACGACAAACTTGCTGACGTTATCATTCCTGATGTTGATGTGAGTTTATTGAACGTAAATATGAACACGGGGACGAAGCAAAACTAAAGGACTTTTATTAGTTTGTAAGTTATCAATTGATAATGTCTTCTATTATTATAATCAATGTTTCTTTCGTTTAAGGTCTTAGCACGAACTGCTTCGTTTCATTGGTACTATGATGAAGCATATAAAAGGGTTAAACAATGGGCATAGAAATTACTTGCAAACTTAAGGAAACGCTTGCCAATATTTTCAAGAAAGAAATAAAAGAACTAGGTTTTGATACATCTTCTTTAACTACTAATGATGATGTATTGCAGTCTTACTGTTCATACACCTATCGTCTTATAGAAAAAAGGCCTAGGACAATTTACAAAGCAACTTCTTTTATTTGTCCAGCAGAAGTAGAGATTGGACTAAAATGGTTAGAAGAGAAGATTCGTAAAGGAGAAAGTGTGAATCCTCACTTGAACAATGCTACCAAGAAAGATAAACTTGATGGGCTTTTGTATGACTGGGGCATACATCATTTGCATTTAGGAGAAACGTTTTCTGCCCTTGGGTATGTGAAGCGTACAGGGTATGTGCTTTTCGCTATTTTTCGTAACGATAATGTATACTTTATTGATATCAGAGATCACGTAGGATGGTCGGATAAAAGACTTTTGGAAATAGTAAACGAGAACTGGCCAGAATTACTTTCAATCTATAAGATGGAAGGAGTGAAACTTGAAACCACCTTTGATGAAAAGGATATTACATTATTAAGAAGATCTGGTGTAAATACTTTTCATGAATTATCTACCGGGGATTCATACTTACCTATGGGAGGTGGTATAACGTCAGCAGGGACAAGTATAATGGCAGTGCGGAGTTACGTAAAAATGATCAGAATGTTAAACGATATTGAAATGATCCTTAAGGCAAATGCGAAGTATTTTGTGAGTCATGTGCAGCCTAAGGGACATTCTTTTCGGAATAGATATAAATTCGTTTTTGTTTGTAGACGGTGTGGAGATGAAATTAAATTTTATGATGTCGTGAACAACAACTTTTGGACACAGACATGGAAAGTAAAAACTTTAAGAGAACTTTACGGCATATAAAAATAGTTATGACAGGAAAAAATAATAGAGAATTGCTTTGGACAGAGAAACGTATTGCCTATAACAATACGTGGCCAAAAACAGGAAAGTGGTATAGTGATGTACAGCAGATGCTAGACGAGTGGCTTAAAGAGCAAGGGATAACACAAATCTTTGAACCTGTGAAGCTATCAGAAGGAGCAAGAGATATCTTGTTTCCCAATGCGAAACTGAACAAGGTATTTTCGGGTATCGTTGATATCTATGACGAATTACCTTACAGACCGGATGAAGGATTCAATATCGCATGGCGTTCGCTGGAAATATTTATGAATCATCATCGGAGCATAGCGTGGGCGAAAGATAACGATAAGGCAACTCACTTAATGCTGAGAACAGTAAAACAGTTGATTATGCCTCTTGTTGATAAAGATCTGCGGGTAAAAGAAATGTGGGAAAGATTTTTAAGTGAAATTCCCATTTCTGTATTAAGATTTGCAATTATGCGCTGCTTTATCCAACATGATTTAGCTATTACAGACAAGGCAGAAAAAGTTTCGGAAAGGGCGAAAGGCATCTTAACGAAAGAGTTGTATGCTGATATCAAAGCCAAGTATGAACTTGAGGAAACGGTGAAGCCTAGTGCAGACGTGTTGAGGCGGTCTTCGCTTTTGCTCCAAAAGATATTGAGAGGAGAAAAAGTGACGGTGAACAACAATGAATATACGGTTGACATAGAAAAGCGGATATTATTTATGTTGAGTTGTGTACTCTATACGTATAGGTGTGAACGTTTTCATGGAGACTATTTCTCTCCTTTTAAGAGCGATATGGCAACGTTAAATACTTATGCTTTTTCATACTATTTGTTGACTTTTAGCTATGTTTATTTGTGGACATTAATCTATCAGTTCTGTGAGTGGCAAAATTTAGGAGAAATTTGCTCGCTGGCAAATATCTTGGCAGCTGCTAAAACTATGCAGGACAGGATGAGAATGATGATTTAAAAAAATAAAGGAAATTTATGGTACAACGCATATATGTAAAATGTCCCAGTTGCGGAAAGATATATCAGTTGAAGTTTCAGATAGATCAAAACATAAAAATCTATGAATGGCCCATCAGTTTTGAGTGCGTGGATTGTGGAGATAACCTTACTTACAAATTGGGGAAGAGTGGCCTTTCCCCAAAGGAATTTATGCATACACCCTCGCCACAAGACCCACCAATAACAACCATTGGTTATTCTTCGTCCTTGCCAATTATTGACGATTTATATATGAAAGATTTAGACTTTACACAGTCCATGACACTTTCATCGTTGTTTTTGAGTTTATCGTTTAAAAGTCCTTTTTTTTCATTCGAAGAGGTTCGTAAGTATGATGTGTTCTTAACAAGGATGCAGCAGGGGCTGTTACCCTATAAAGGAGTACTGAACGCATTATTGCCTATCCTAAAGAAGGGGAATGTGAAAGCGTTTAGTAAGAAGATGGCCACATTGTTTGGCGAGAAGAAATATAAGCCCTTCGACAGTACTCTGGAAATGTATGATTCCTACTTTGAGTTGCTGAAAGGTATATATCTAAACATTGCTCCACAACGCTATTTGGATGACTGGCATGCAAGGTTTATTAAACCGCTGGAAGGCCTTATCAATAGGTTAACTGTAGATGAGGTACGAGATATCAAAGTTAAACTAGATGCTAGCGGATTGATTTCAAAATGGTATAAAGATGAGGCATTGCCTTTTGTAGCTAAGACTATTGACAATATACAAAAAATTTTACCTGCCATAATATATGCAAGTGCAGGTATCAAAGATGTGGCCGGGAATGGTGATTTGAAGATTGTCACTATAGGTTGTGATGATGCTATGGGTATGTACAAAGAAGGTTATGAGGTATTTGCTCATGGCTTAAAGATACTTGTCGGTTTGAACAATCTTCGAGAAAACAGCAATATAGATGTATTTACCAATTCTGGGCTAAGCGATGTCGATACTATTACAAAGTTTGCCGGGAAAACAGCAGGAAAGATGATAGAAGTTCTTGAAGGGAATGGTGCATTTATGAATTATATGGACGGTTCAATGGATAATAAAATCAGGAATGCAGCTATTCATAGTGGAGGCGTTTATTACGATCCTATAACACAGCACATAGAGTGCTATTACGATGCTACAGATGACAGCAAGGTATATGAAACGACATTAATGTCGGTTTGTAGACTTTGTCATGTATTGATATTACATCTGATAGAAACGACATTACTTGCAAGGCAGATAGTGGAGAAAGCAAAATGACAGATATAAAAGCTATATATCAAGAGGCTTCAAAAGAGACTGTAGAAAACCTTATAGATAACTCCTCAAAGACTATCGAGGATTTGTACAAGAAGGTAGTAGAAGATATCTCATTTTTGAAGGAACTAAATGCAGATGTACCACAATTATTAAGACTGGCTATAGAGCTGCGGATGGATATGAGGTTTATATTAATAGACCTTATGACCAGTTTAAGGGGCTGTTTGAACGGTACATATACCTTTGAGAAATGTTATCATATCAAGAATCTTGAAGGTATTAGGGTGGAGGGATGCCGTTTACTATTAGGCTATGGTAAAGGAAGAGAAGAATCAATATGGATGAAACTCGAGTGTGAACTTAAACAGATATGCCAAAGATTCGAAAAGACTAAGTATGCTCAGGTATATGAACGGTTGCTGGCTCTTTATGACAATGTGTCAACACAATTGAGAGCAGTGATGACGACCTATGAAGAACGTAAAAGTCGGAATCTTACTTACCATTATGATGATGACCTCTATAAAGTGTATAAACAACTCGTAAAGGTAAAAAATAAGGGTGAGGATGAACCGATAAAGTGCGTAATTCAGTGGATGGATGCACTGCTTTCGATACAGGTATTATGTGATACTATTGAATATGTGGAGGTCTTGCAAGGAAATACATTCCCTAAAGTGACAGGTTTTCATCATTTTCGAATCAATGTTATCAAACTGGATTTCTACAAACAAACAGTTACTGAATTTTCAAGGAATAATCAATTTAATGAAATACTCGATAAGGTACTTAAAGACATTGATAGCGTTGACTGGGCAGCTAAAGAAAAGGATAAACTAGGACGGCTAGAATATTGGTTGGTCAAGAAAACACCCAACCAAGACAAGCCAAAGACAATAAAGGACATGAAAGACCTAATGAATGTTTATCTCCTTATTGAAATGTCTTTTGCTGATATGGCTTGTGTCATAAGGGCTTTTATGAATGCAGGAAGTGATATAGAATATCCCTTGACCTTTCGTCGATTGCTTGTATCAAAAGTTTCAACGCTTGGCCATCTTGTCGGATATAATGATACAGAAAAAGGCAATGCGCTTTGGTCATTCATACAGAAAGCTGTCCCTGCGGATGCTGAAAAGTTGAAAACTGAGGCAGCAGAAATTCGAATGGAATTAGAAAGTCTTTTAAAGCAGCAGGATATGAAACATAGAGCTTTGTACGTTCACTATTTGGATAGAGATACCAACGAATGTAATGTACTTCGCATATTAGAAAGTATTGAAGGAATTGATTTGCTAATAGAAATGAAAGCTTATCCAGCGTTTATAAAGATTATGGGTAGAATCCGAAAGTTCTTAAAAAAACTAATGGCTGAGCTTGCGATTAGAGCGGATAAGACCACGAAAGCGAGCAATATCAAGATGATAGCCCAGATTCAAAGATTGAGACAATTGCTGAATAGTCCCAAATGTCCAGCCGATTTAAGGATATCATTCAATAAGACGCTTGACCAAATGGAGAACATTTTTAAACTGTATGCTTAATCCGGATATATGGGAATCATCATCAAGAATTATATGAGGTAAGCCAATCCCAATTATTAAAGACTATATTTCACATTCAAGGACAGAGCTATAAATTATCGCATTAAAGGGGTAAAAGTGCAAATTTTCAGCATTCACAGGAACAGCCCGCATATGTTGTCTTTGCACTTGCACTTTTGCACTATGGGCTTCTGAGCTGCTTCATATCAGCTTTCTCTAAAGAAATTTGCTGGTTATCAAGAAAAACCGTAATTTTGTGGCATTAATTGAATCAAAAAACATAAAGCTTACAATGCTGCAAAGAAGAATGAACAACTGGAATACCGTATCGGGTCGAGGCATAAAATGCTTTGAGAGATTATCGTATGTCCATACTTCTGGCATTGGAGCATTCTATACTTCTGAAGACATTTTCCGACGAACGTCTGATAGACCATCGGGGATACGATGATGCTGGTATCCCACTAAAACGATAAATGAAAACCGTCGGAGAGTCCTTACCAAGCTTTTCGACGGTTTTTGTTTTAGATCTTTGATCTACAATAAACGCTGCGCCTCAGCATATTCCGGTTAATGACCGGATCTGCATTCGGCTTGCAGTTTATTTTGTGCCTGTTGATGACGTTCGCACGATGTGCTCTTCTCCGTCAATTCCGTCCACAGGCTGAATTGCAATGTATTATTAACCGCGCAGTGATGCGCATAAATGAAAAGATTATGAATTATAAATTTGACGAAAGCAGGGTGTTCTTTACATCCGACACCCACTTCAACCACACGAACATTATCAAGTTCTGCAGCAGGCCTTTCAAGGATGTGTCGCACATGAATGAAACGATTATTTCCAACTGGAATAGAGTGGTTGGTCCTGATGATATCTTGTTTCACTTGGGCGATTTCTGTCTGGGAGGTTCTGCAGAATGGATAAATGTACTGAACAGGCTGAACGGGAAAATCTATCTTATTACAGGCAACCACGACATCAAGAACCTGAGGCAGAATTATACGAAATACTTCGAGCATATAGCAATGCAGATGTATATCGAGGTGGATAAGCAGAAGATTTATCTGAATCACTGTCCGTTCCTTTGCTATGGCGGCTCATACAATGGCACCTGGCAGCTTTTCGGACATGTACATACCAGCAGGCACAACATTGGAAAGGACGCCCCGAGACTGAAGATGCTTTTTCCCACGCAGTATGATGTTGGAGTAGACAACAACGATTTCACACCGATTTCATTTGCGCAGGTAAAGGCAATCATATGGAAACAGATTGAACAATCAAGGAAAGGAGAACAGTAAGATGAAGATACAATACATGAGTGATCTGCACATGGAGTTCTAGGAGAACAGCAGATACTTGAAAAATAGAGAATTGCCTGTAACCATATGGGATATGTTTTTGAAGATGAACACCTGATGAACGGATTTGATCCGGCCAGGTTTATTGAAATTTAATGGACATACAGAAATGAACGAAAGAAAGATCATAGACAGAAAACTCCTTGCTGATTTGGCGAAGGAGGTAGGACTGAATGCCTCGCATTTGGAGGCGTTGGGCGAAAGCTGCCAATGGGAGATTGTCGTTGGTGGCGATATGCTTGAACGGCTTGTTGAGATACAATATCGGTTCGAGCGGCTGGCTGTAATGGGTGACGATGAGTACCGGGGATTCTATATCGAAGTACCACGGCCTACGCCGGAAGAGTGGGGGATGTCGAAGATTTGGTCACTTCAGGGGAATATGACAGTCGAGAGGCGTTCCTTGCAGATTGGCTTGCATTCAACCCTATGGATACCAGATGGTTCCATGTCGCTTCGAGCCGATATGGGGATTCCCGGTCAATCCGTGTTACAGACCAGAAGCATACCCATTTTATCATTACGAATCGTTCCAAGTGTACGGATGCAGAACCAGATGATACGTGGTGCAGGGAGAATCTAACCCGCCTCTTCGACTATCTGGAACGGATGATTGATGTCATTGTCGCGAATCCCGACGGGTTCAATGATTACGTGGCGCATAACTTGCCGTACCAGCAGTGTATAGGACGGATTGCACAAAAGGAATTTAACCGCATCGTGCCGAATTTCAAAATCAATGTGGAAGATAGGGAAAGGCATTGGAGGACTCGGTACACGGGTTTTCTGCCCCTCTTTTGGAAACCATGACCATACGAAAGTATTGCACATATTTCCGCATTGCCAATGAGGTGTATGAAAATTATCACCGGAAGTGGGGATTCAGGTGACGCATCTATACAGACCCGCAGGATGTTCCTGAAGAACTGCATGATGTGGTCTATTACAAGCGGAAGAAGTTCATGGATGTGACAGAAATGTACGACATTGACAGCCCGGAGGATTTCATGCGGTTCGCAACTGACCATTACGGGGAACTGGGCCTTTCACGTCTGAATATCTTTGCCTCAAATGACCGGCAACAGGGATGGAAAATTGTTGTTTCCAACAGTTATTCTGCAAATGCCGGATTGGCCATTGAAGTAGCGACAACTTTGTATAAGGCTGGGGCATCGCTGCTGATATATGACGCCGAGAAGCTCCTGAGAATTCTGAGGGAAGAGGATTATGTACGGCTGGTTCCCGATTCATATCATAACTATATGGGCTATCAGGAAGAAGGCTCCGTCTACGAACTGCCGTGGGAATACGAATGTTCGGACGATGCTAATTCGGTTCTTACACAGGCGCAATATCAAGCGATTGTCTCACTTACAGAATGGCAGCAAGAAGAAAGGATAAGCCTACATTAAAAAGAGTATGACAGAAAAAACAACACGCAAATTATATCCGATACAACCTTGATACTATTGAAAGAAAGCATTGTTTTTGCTTCAAAAATCGCTATAATCAGCCAAATCGCATAAAATTTTGAGGATTTGGCTGATTATATAATTAATTTGTTTTATATTTGTGAAGACAAAATTCTATAGTTATGATAATAGGAAGAAAAGAAGATCAGAAAATATTGCTTTCGGCAGCACAGTCGGAGTACTCGGAGTTGATAGCAGTCTATGGTCGTAGGCGAGTAGGCAAGACCTATCTGATTCGTGAAACATTTGGCTATAAGTTCACATTCCAGCATACTGGCCTGGCAAATGCCAAGACAAAAGACCAGCTGTTCAGTTTTGCCATTTCACTTCGTGATGCCGGATACGATGATTGCCCAATACCGCAATCGTGGTTGGAGGCATTCAGTCTGTTATCTCATTTCCTGAAGAATTCAACAGATGAGAAAAAGATAATCTTCCTGGACGAGCTTCCATGGATGGATACACCTCGTTCAAATTTCATTTCTGCTTTTGAACATTTCTGGAATGGATGGGCATCGGCTAGAAAGGATATAGTTCTGATAATTTGCGGTTCTGCTACATCATGGATCATCAACAAAGTGATTAATGATCATGGTGGATTGCACAATCGTGTGACTCAACGTATAGCCCTTCAACCGTTTACTTTGCGTGAGTGTGAAATGTTTGTTCAAAACAGGGGGCTTGAAATGAGTCGGTATCAAATTGCCGAATGTTATATGGTGTTGGGAGGTATACCTTTTTATTGGAGTATGCTTGAAAAGGAGCTCAGCCTTGCTCAAAACATTGATAAGATTTTCTTTGCCAAGAATGGTAAATTGTCAAATGAGTTTAATCTGCTCTATGCATCATTGTTTAAGTCACCGGAGCAATATATAGATGTCGTAACCGCTCTTGGCCGTAAAAAGGTTGGTATGACTCGCGAGGAGATTATGAATGCTATTGACAAACCGAGCAACGGGACATTGAGTAAGGTGCTTGATGAGTTGGAGTACTGCGGATTCATACGAAAATACAGTGGCTATGGCAAAAAGACAAAACAGGCAATCTATCAATTAGTCGATAACTATACGCTCTTTTATTTCAAGTTTATCCAGCAAAACAAAAACAATGACGAGCATTTCTGGTCTGTTTCTATAGATTCTGCAGCGCATCGGGTATGGAGTGGTTTGGCTTTTGAGCGCCTGTGTATGGCTCACATACAGCAAATCAAGGCTGGATTAGGTATCTCAGGTGTATTGAGTAACATCTACTCATGGCGAAAAGCAGCAGATGAAAATGGCAACGGAGCACAAATTGATTTGCTGATCGACCGCAATGACCAGGTGATCAATGTCTGCGAGATGAAATACTCTATGTCTGAGTTCACTATTGATGCTGATTACGAACGCGAGCTGCGTAACAAAAAGAGTTTGTTTATCGAGACTACAAAAACACGTAAGGCGGTACATCTTACGATGGTCACTACCTACGGGGTCCGTCAGAACTCGCATTCGGGAGTTGTACAAAGTGAGATAACATTGGAGGATTTGTTTGGGTAAGCTATAGCATATGGATATATGTTTATGTCTCAGTCCTTATAAGTTAATGTTATTATAAATTTGAAAATATATGAAACACATCTGCCATAATTGTTTTGAAATAATTGAAGGGACATCGTGTCCTAAATGTGGTTTTGTAAATGAGGAATTGAATTCAGAGTTATATGCAAATGCCCGAATGGCTGTTAGGTATGGATATTCATATAGAAAGATAGCGCAAAAAAACGGTAATAGTAATTTACATTATTGTCTTTCAGAGGCTAACGAGATTTTGATTTGGTTGGCAAATGCTATTTTGTCAGGTATAGCATGGGATGTAATAAAGACTACTGTTAGTAAATTGAGGGCATCTATTAAGAATCGGACAAGTGTTGATGCAGAAACAAGACAGGTTCTGTCAGATGATGATGAATTAGCCAAATTCTATGAGTATATAAAGGATTATGAAAGAGGATTCAGCAGTATTAATGAAAATGAGTATAAGTACATAGAAGAGGAGATGATTGCTGATTTTTATGCTGAAAAAGAAACTGAGATATTCAATAATAAGAAAAGATTGCCAACAATAGAGGAAAGGATAGAGATTTTAAAATCCGTTAAAATAAAGATTAAAACAATTGTTAAAAGAGAATTTGATAAATAATTTCCATATTAGGTTACAATGAGTGAATTGCATAAGTACATATTAAGCAAAAATTAAATAAAAGAAAAAACATCTTAGATATGTCTGATACGGAATATCTATCTTTTCAATAAAAGTAAAATAGCAAATATGTAATGAAACTTGAAGGTGGTATGGAAAGTAATTATACATGCTCGAGACCAGTAAGGTTGGAGAATTAACTGAAAGTTTAGTATAGCATCATATGATTAAGAAAATAGAAATTAAAGACATTGCAACATTTGATCATAAGGGTATTGAAATTGACGAGCTCAAGAAGGTCAATGTTATTTACGGATCAAATGGTACTGGTAAAAGCACTGTTAGTAAAGTTCTTGCTCAAGTAGATAAATTTCCACAATGCCATATTGATTGGAAAGATGGAATTCCTTTGGATGTGCTCGTATACAACAAGGAATTCTGTGAAAAAAATTATTCTGAGCAGATGCCTGGGGTGTTTACATTAGGGGATGCTGCTAGTGATACTTTGAAGGAGATTTCTGACAAAAAGTTGAAATTAGAAGAGATAAAAAAGTTAGGAATTGGCTATGGTAATGAAATCTCTAAACAAGAAGAGGCCCTAAAATTAGAAGCAAATACTTTTCGAGAAGCTGCTTGGAGTGATCTTCTCAAGAATTATGAATCGTATTTTTCGAAGTCAGCAATTGGTGCAGGTACAAAAGACAATTTCCTATCAAAACTAACACAAGCTTATGAGACCAAATATGATTCCTCTCTTTCTTTAGAGGAACTTAAGAAGCAGGCTGCTTTAATGTTTGGAACTTTGCCAATTCGTCAGGAGATTATAAATAAAATCTTACCCGAGAATTGCCTCGCTATTGAGTTGAACGAAATATGGCAAAAAACAATAGTTGGCAAGCAAGATGTTGACATTGCAGGCTTAATAATGCGCCTTGATAGTACAGACTGGGTTAATCAGGGAGTAAGTTATATCGAAGAAGGAAGTGATGTATGCCCTTTCTGTCAACAGCATACTATAACTCCAGAGTTCAAAGAAAAGATTAACTCATTCTTTGACGATGTCTATAAACATGACATTCAGCAACTAGACTCTCTAATAAACGAGTATTCAAAGTCATCATCTGCCTTAATGACGGAAATAGGTGAAATTATACGTACTCAAAGAGGGAAAGATAAATCTTTCTTTGACATATCTTCTCTTGAATCAACATTTGAGGCTTTAAAGATGGCTATTTCTAGTAATTACGAGTTGATGATTTCCAAAAGAAAGAACCAAGTCGAAAAGTTTCATTGATAAGTATCACTGACCTTGTAGATACTATTAATGAACTAATACAGAACGCTAATACTGCCATAACTGAAAATAACCGTTTGGTCGACAACTTTACTAATGAGCGTAATCAACTTGTAAAGCATATTTGGAACTATTTTGCACATTTTTATTCGGCAGCAATTGAGGTTCATAATAAGAGATTAAACGGTATTAATAAAGCCATTAATAATCTACAAACCAAAAGAGATGATGCTAGACAAGATTACAAAACTGTGCAACAGGAATTGACAATACTTGAAAATTCTGTTACGAGTGTTACTCCGACAGTCAATGAAATTAATAGATTATTGAATGGTTATGGTTTTACCAACTTCCTGATTAGAGAAGTGCCAGAAAATAAGAACCATTATCAGATAGTTAGAGAGAATGGAGAACCTGCAATATCTACCTTGAGTGAGGGCGAGAAGACTTTTATTACATTTCTATATTATATGCAGCTTGTAAAAGGTAGTCACAATCCAGATGGTGTTACGACAAATCGTGTGTTAGTAATAGATGATCCTGTTTCTAGTCTCGACAGCAATATACTTTTTGTAGTGAACACTCTCTTAAGGGACGTTTTTACAGATATTCACGAAGATAGGGGAAGTGTAAAGCAAGTGATACTTCTTACTCATAATGTTTATTTCCATAAAGAGATTGCTTTCATTGACAAACATTGCAAATGGCGTGATTGCATTAATCACTGGATATTACGAAAAAGAGATAATGTTTCTTCTATTCAAGCATATGGAAAGAGCAGCCCTATTAAAAGTTCTTATGAACTAATGTGGACAGAATTGAAGAGTAGTACCCTGAATTCATGCATTGTAATGCAAAATATAATGCGTAGAATCATAGAAAACTATTTTCAAGTATTTGGTGGTATAAGTCCAGATGTCATATTGGAAAAGTTTACCAATGCTGAAGACAAGAAGATTTGCCGTTCGTTACTAAGTTGGGTGAACGATGGTTCTCATTCCATGCCAGAAGATCTTTATGTTGAAATGTCAGATGATCAACTCAGTAGAAACAAAGATATTTTTCATCAAATATTTGTCATGATGGGGCAAGAGGCGCATTATGATATGATGATGCAACAGATTGATAAAGAAGATGAAAGTATAGCAATACAATGATAATATGCCTATAGTTAAGAATTCTTTTGAGCGCCATAAGGTATTAGATCGATGTTTTCGTGATAGAGCAAAAAAATATTTTATGGCAGACTTGGTACGAATTGTAAATGAAGACACGTTCTATTATTATGGTACAAGTGTGTCAGAAAGGACTATTCGTAAAGATATTGCATACATGATGGATAGCGAAGGATATTCTGCGCCGATTATCAAAGGCATGGATGGTCATCGCGCATACTATTATTATAATACGCCTGATTATTCCATTATGAACTTACCAATGAGCCAGGAAGAGATGAACCAATTGTCTGACACTGTGAAGATGCTATCACGCTTTAAAGGATTGCCAGATTGTTCCTGGATGGAAGAGGTGTTGGTAAGGTTTGAGGATACTTTTCAACTGACAGAAACCCCTAAAGGAATAGTATCCTTCGCTCAGAACCCGTACTTGAAGGGGATGAAGTATTTCTCACTATTATTTGAATATATTGTAAACAAGACTGTATTGCATATTACATATCACAAATATAGAAAGCCAAGCAATATTAGAGAAATACATCCTTATCAATTAAGGCAGTATAATAATAGGTGGTTTCTTATAGGTTATGAGCCGTGTATGTCTGATAAACTCCCTGTGGTAACTGTACCATTAGATAGAATTGATTTCATTGAATGCGCCCAAGACATAATATACCAAGAATATCGAGGTGTTGACCTTGATGAATATTTCAATCAAGTAGTAGGTGTTTCTATTAACATAGGGGCTAAAAGCGAAAAAATTTATATCAAGGCATTTTATCCTGCAGCAGCATATATTGAGAGTAAACCAATTCATGGTTCTCAAAAAATACTAGAGAATAATGATGATAGTATAATTTTTGAGTACAACCTTATTCCTAATTATGAATTTGAGACAATCTTGTTAACATATTTGGATGAATGCGAAATACTAAAACCCATATATTTCAGGCAAAAAATGCACAAAAGAGCGGCTAAAATATTAGAAAACACAAAATAATCATATTTATTCAACACTTTTCTGAAAAAATGAAGTTAGGCTGCAATCTTTGCCAGTAATATTGCAGTATAATTTAAATTTAATCAAAAAAGTGATAGTTATGAGAAAGACTGCTAGAGAAATTATTTTTGACGTAGAAAGCCACCTGGCTTGCAGTAAAAAAAAGCATTATTCTGATTTTTATATTGGAATTACAAACGATGTAGATCGTAGATTATTTGGTGAACACAATGTTGATAAGAATCATGCATGGTGGATATATCGTACTGCTGTTGATAAAGCTACAGCTCAGGTTGTTGAAGAACATTTCTTGAGTAAAGGAATGAAGGGAGAGACTGGAGGCGGAACAGACGATACTATCTATGTTTATTGTTACGAGGTTACTAACACCACAAAAGAGTAAATATTATGAAGTACACAGTTTACGACCTTCATCAATGTAATCGAGGCGAACAAATTCAAGTAACACTACAAGGTAGTGCAGCAAATGTTCGACTCATGGATAGTAGCAATTATAGTAATTATAAAAATGGACGAAGACATAATTATTATGGAGGATTAGCTAAAAAATCTCCCATAGTACTTACTATCCCTAGAAGCGGTCATTGGTATGTTACCATTGATCTAGCCGGATTAAGAGGAAGTGTTAGGTCATCAATTAGAAAACTCCCATCTCCACTACCAGAATATAGAGAACCTGCCTTGTCTTCAGTGCCTTCACTTGTAAGAAAGGAACCTTTGCCAATAGGAGATTCTGAAGATACTCAGCTTGAGTATGATGTATTCATATCTCATGCTTCTGAAGACAAGGATGAAGTTGTTAGGCCGTTAGCAAATGCTCTTTTGGAAAAGGGTCTAAAAGTTTGGTATGACGAGTTTGAACTTAAGATAAGTGATAGTCTTAGACGTAAGATTGATAGAGGACTTGCTAAAAGTAAATTCGGTATCGTAGTTTTATCTAAAGATTTTATAAAGAAAGGTTGGACAAACTATGAGTTAGATGGAATCATAACAAAAGCAAATACTGGGGAGCAAATCCTTCTTCCTATATGGCATGGAATAACCAAAAAAGAAGTGCTAGATTTTTCTCCATCATTGGCAGACAAGGTGGCACGAAATACTGCGACATACACCGTGGAAGAAATCGCAAATGAGATTGTAGAATTAATAACAGAATAAGGATCTAAGAAGATTATAATAAGTTGAATAGTTATAAATTGGCAAGGTAAGTCGTAATATTTCTATCGATAAAATAAATGGGAAATTACGAGACTTTAAACTAAAGTGTGTCACTTGACTATATCACATTGAATGTACCCCCTGTAGCGTTTTCAAATGTACCACTTCAGACATGGTCGCTTTCGGTTCGGCAAAGTTAAGATTATTTCTGATTTTTTATTCTCATCGAGTCACCTTTTAGCTCAACCCGAACCGCGTTAGCGGTGAGGCGGTCCATGATTGCGTCAGCCAGGGTAGGCTCATTGATGTAGTCATACCATTTGGATACAGGGAGCTGTGATGTCACGATTACGGATTTCCTCTGATAGCAGTCTTCCAGGATCTGGAGCAGGGCCAGACGTGAGTTGTTGTCGAGCGGCTGCAGTCCGAAGTCATCAAAGATGACGAGGTCATTCTTCTCGATGCGGTTGATGACCTTAAGAAGGCTTCCGTCAAGTTTGGCGAGGACTATACGCTCGATGAACTTGTTCATGGAGAAGTATTCCACCCTGTGTCCCATGAAGCAGGCCTGTCTCCCGATGGCACATGACAGGAACGATTTCCCGCATCCTGTCCTGCCGTCTATGAGAAGATTCTCGGCTCTGTCTATGAAGAGTTCGGGCAGCATCTCCTTGCCCAGATTCCTCTCTTCCGAACAGATTACATCTTCCATTACGGCATTGTAGCGCAGTTTGCTGGTCTTGAGGTACATTTCTGTCCTCTTGCGGTTGCGGTACTGCCGTTCCGCTTCAGCAAGTCTTGCAATAAAGGTGTCCAAAGCAGGCCACTGGCTTGCAGGCATACTCTGAAGGGCTTTGTAGCATTCCACCATGCCCTTGAGTTTAAGTCCCTCCTGCATATTCCGAAGCAAGGTCGGCCAGTAATTCCAGCCTGAAAAGGTCAAAATGATGCTCGATCACCTATAAAAAATAGGTAAAATATGAGCAAAAAATGCAAAAAAGCACCGGCCGGACCCTCATTTTCCGGAGCATTGTCGGCCACCATCCGATTTCTGCCGGAAGACGGCATTTCAGACACATCCATTCCGGAGCAAGGTCGGCCATTGTCAAAATCCAACAGGCTGTTTGTCAATCTTTTCCGGAGTATAGTCGGCCACTCATTTGTCGAATCCCATACCTTTGCCTTGGAAATAACAGGTAAAGGATATGGCAGGAAAAACAATTGACATGAGCAGGATCAAACAACTTCTTCAATTGAAGAGACTGGGCCTCTCCAACAGGCAGATAGCCAAGGAGCTCAAAATAAGCAGGGACAAGACGAACGAGTATGTACGGATGGCAGAACTGGATTCCCTGGACATAGACGCGCTGCTGAGACTGGACGACCCGGTTCTAGAGAAGCGGTTCCATCCCGGCAACCCGGCATATACAGACAGCAGAATGGAGACTTTTCTTGAACTGCTGCCGGACTTCGTGGAACAGCTCTCGCACAAACATGTCACCAGACAACTTGTATGGGAGGAATACAAGCGGACTCATCCGGACGGCTATGAGAAATCGCAGTTCTACTTTCATCTGTCGCAGAACCTGAAGGCACGGAAGACACCGACTTCAGTTCTTCAGCATGAGCCAGGGAAAGAGCTCTTCGTGGACTTCGCCGGAGACACTCTTGGCTATGTGGACGTGGAGACCGGTGAATTGATAAAAGTACAGACCTTCATAAGCACTATGGCATGCACTGACTATACGTTCGCCATCTGCGTCCCGTCCCAAAAGACGGAAGACTTCCTATACGCACTGGCAAAGGCACTGGAGTTCTATGGCGGAGTGCCGAGAATAATAGTTCCTGACAATCTTAAGGCAGCGGTAATCAAGTCGGACAGGTATGAGCCTGTACTGAACAAGGCGATGGAGGACATGGGGAATCATTACGGCTTCGTGACAATACCATGCCAGCCGGTAAGACCCACTCATAAAGCGAAGGTAGAGAACCAGGTGCAGGTAATATATCACAGGATATACGCCAGACTCCGCAACCGGCAGTTCTTCTCTTTGGAAGAGCTGAACTCCGCTGTAGCCGAATATCTTACATGCCATAATCAGACCCGAATGCAGCAGCGCCCCTATACACGAGAGGAACACTTCCATGCGATAGAGAAGCCGGAACTGCGTCCGTTGCCTGCCACGCCATACCAGATGAAAAGATACGCAGAAGTGACAGTCCAGCAGAACGGACACGTCTATCTCAGCTGCGACAAGCACTACTACTCCGTGCCGTATACACTTGTCGGGAACAAGGCCAAGATCATCTTCACTTCATCACTGGTGAAAATATACGTACGTGGCGAGTGTGTGGTCACTCACAGGAGAGACCGTAGTTACGGTTATACATCACAGGATGAGCACCAGGCATCGAATACGCTGGCGTTCACCAGACGTTCCGCCTCATACTACAAGACCCGGGCAAAGAGCGTATCAGAGAGTCTGTTCAGACTGTTCGATGCGATGTTCTCAAGTACAAGCGCCACATATCCTCCTGAATACTACTACAGGACATGCGACATGATGCTCAGGCTCCAGAGGAACCATCCCTGCGACATCTTTGATGAGGCATGCGATATCTGTACGGAAAACCGTCTCTTTACAGGCAAACGCCTGGAAAATGTAATCAGGACGGTGCAGATGTCATCACAGGTCAGGAAGTCCGCAACCGCGCCGGACCCCACAGACCATGCGAATATGCGCGGAAATCTTTTCTTTCGATAACATGACAATACCGATATGGACAATATATCATCCGCTTTCACAAAACTGCACATGCCAGGAATGGCATCGTGCTGGAGAACACTGAACGAGACACATCAGACAGACAGGCTGTCATTCTCCGACGGCCTTGAACTGCTGCTTCAAAGCGAACTGGACAGCCGACGCAACAACAGGATAGCCAGGCTGATCAGGAGCGCCAACTTCAAGCAGCACGCATGCATTGAGGAACTGGAAGCCAGTGATGCCAGAGGAATACCGGCCGGAGCAGTCAATCAGCTTGCCACAGGAGAATACCTCAAGGCAGGAGCCACCATCATAATCAGCGGCCCCACCGGAACAGGCAAGTCCTTCCTTGCATGTGCCCTGGGGGAAGGTGCCTGCAGACTGGGATACAAGGTGAAGTACTATACTGTAAGCAGACTGCTGGATGAGCTTAAACTGGCCCGCATTGAAGGGCATGAGCTCAAGTTCTTCGAAAAAATCGAACGGCTCGATCTGATAATCATCGATGACTTCGGCATGCTTAAGCTGGAAGGTCAGCAGCAGAATGACTTTGAACAGATCATTGATGACAGGTACCATAAGAAATCACTCATAATCTCCAGCCAGCTTCCCGTCGCAGACTGGTACGGAGTCTTCAGCAACGAGATGCTTGCAGAGGCCTGTCTGGACAGGCTGGTACACAAATCTCTGCGCTTTGAACTCCGGGGAGACAGCATGAGAAAGAAATATTGATATCTTTACAACTCTAACACGGGTGGCCGAGTATCACCGGAATCGGTGGCCGACTATCGCCCGGAATAAGCAATAATCTCTTTCTCGGTACTTTTGTATTTCATCTATTTACTTGTTGTTTACTTAGAATCCGATTCATATTTGTCCATCTGTCAAAATACGCAGTTTCACTATTGGATTTACCCTTTCTCCACCTTTAGGATGAAGGGGTGGTTAATACCCCTAGCAACTATTCGTTGCCAAGCAGTATCCAATCGAGATTGGCAGAAAGCTATTATTCAAGTATATGCTTTAAAACAATATCATTCAATCCCAATTGCTTTCCTAATGATTAATATATTTATTATTATGCCATATCCAAGCTGTTAAGTAAGCGACCGGTGAAGTGCGTATAGCGAATTTATTCCAGGCGAGGTATCTTCGCGCAAAAAAAAGATGCTTACACGAGAAGAAATCGCAGAGATAGTTCAATACTGCAAGGAGAAAGGAGTCTCATACAAGAGCCGTCTGAAAGAAATCGGGATAGCCGAGTGGCGGTTCTATGAGAGCAAACGCAGATACGCCGAGGCTCAGGCCAGCGAGCGGGAATCAGGGGAGTTCCTCCAGGTGGTGCGTGGGAATGACAGCTTTCCGGAACCGGTGCTGACAGACAGGAAAACAGGCAAAGGCAGGAAGTCGGGACAAGAGTCCATACCGATGAGCATAGAGATGCGCACGCAGACAGGGGCGGTATTGCGGATCCGGGGCAACCTGGACGCGACGATGATACAGGCAATAATCCAGGCGTCGTCGAGCCATGTTTAGCCTGAATGACAGCATGCGGTACCTGCTTTACAACAAGCCGACCGACATGCGCAAGAGCTACCATACCCTGTGCGGGCTTGTGACTAACGAGCTGGGAAGTGACCCGTGCAACGGAGATGTCTATATCTTCATTAACAAGGCCAGGAACAGGATCAAGCTCCTGCATTGGGAGCCGGGCGGTCTGGTCCTGTACTGCAAGCTTCTTGAATCCGGGACCTTCGGCATGCCCTCCGGTCTGGCGAAGGATGCCGTCAGCGGGAGGATAGAATGGAGCGAGCTGGTCATGGTAGTAGAGGGCATAATCGAACAGCCGGACAGCCGCAGACAGCGACTTGAGAATCTGAAGAAACTGCGTAGATAAGTTCTCAAAAAGTGAAAGAAAAAGTGCCTCAGACTTGCGTATATGGCAATTTTTTCGTACCTTTAAGCATTGAAAACAGAGGATGAGACAAGCAGTCATGACAGTCGAGGAACAGCTGGCGGCAGCACTTGCGGAGGTGGAGAGTCTCCGTACGGCCATCGCTGAAAAGGACTGCATAATCCGGGACCTCCAGAACAGGCTTCTGTGGCTCCGCAAGAAAGTCTTCGGCCAGATGAGCGAGAAGGTTCTTCCTGCCGATCCCGCCCAGCTGTCACTGTTCGATGAGAAACATCTTACCGGCGAGGAACGTGCACGGCTTGACAGGGAGGCCGAAGAAGCGGAAAAGACAATCACAAAGACAGTGGCTGTAAAAGCCAGACCATCCCGCAGGCCTCTTGACACCACCGGCCTTCCGGAGAAGGTCTTCCATATCTATCCGGACGGGGTTCTCGACGGAGACGGCAACCTTAGGGCAGAATATGTGGAGATAGGTACGGACGAGTCCTCCCGTCTCGAGAAGAGGCCGGCGGAGGTGTACATCCACAAGGATGTCTTCCACAAGGTAATCCTCAAGTCGGACATCGAGACAAAGCATCCTGAAGACAGGGAGATACTCTCACCGGAACGTCCTTCCGCACCGGTAGCCAGATGTATGGCAGGTGCATCCGTCCTGTCCGACATCATAGTTGGGAAGTTCGTCTACCACCTTCCGTTCTACCGCCAGATACAGCAATACAGGGAGTGCGGGATAACGATAAGCGACTCCACGATGGGAGGATGGTATGAGGCGGCGGTGGAGAAGCTCAAGCTTCTGTACGACATCCTGCGGCGCCAGATACTCTCAAGTGAATACGTCCAGGTCGACGAGAGCGTGATGCCGGTAATAGACAACGAGAAGCATAAGGCCAGAAAGGGTTACGAGTGGTGCGTCAGGGACGGAATCACAGGGGATGTCATGTTCTGGTATGACAGGGGCAGCCGTGGGCATCACGTCGCCCGTGAAATCCTGGGCGGATACCGGGGAAACGTACAATGCGACGGCTATGAGGCATATGACCAGTTTGAAAGGATGCCCGGGATAACCGTGCACGGCTGCTGGGCGCATGTCCGGAGAAAGTTCGTCGACTCGCTGAAGGAGAACGAACGGCTTGCCATGGAGGGCATACTCTTCATAAGGAAGCTGTACAAGGTGGAGAGCGATGCGGACGACAAAGGCCTGAGCGCGGAAGAGCGTATGGAGCAACGCCGTAAGATATCCTATCCTACAATCCTGATGTTCGAGAAGTGGATCGAGGAAACTTATGCGAAGGTCCTGCCCAAGAGCAGGCTCGGAGAGGCCCTTGCCTATGCCTACAGTCTTCTTCCCCGTCTGTCGCGCTACGTGAACGACGGCAGGATCAACATCGACAACAACCTCATCGAGAATGCCATCAGGCCGCTGGCTCTCGGCAGGAAGAACTATCTCTTCTGCGGCAACGACGCCTCCGCATACCGGGCAGCCATCGTATACTCCCTCATAGGCACCTGCAGGGCTGCAGGGGTCGACCCGAGAACATGGATGGAGGATGTGCTCAGCAAACTGCCTTACTGGCAGCGCGACGGCAAGGACCTCGCGGGACTCCTGCCCAGAGCCTGGGCTAAGGAAAACCAAATCACTCCCAAGTAGTACAAACCAGGTCCGACTTGAGCCAACTTCATACAAGTTGGGCCTAGTCGGACCCAATAGGAATATTCTCTGTCAAATCAATACGGTATTCACCGGATGCTTACGCTGTTAATTAAAGCTTGTTTTAATATTTCCCTATTAGAACTATCTCTCAATAATAGAAATAGCTCCTTATCTATCACTGCATATTTGATATACTTGCGAATTGTCCCTGCTGAATATGGATTTCTCTTTTGCAGCTTTACGATAGTCACATATCCACCTTCATATGGAATTAGTTGCCAAAATGGTTCTGAATTAAGATGCCAAAATGGAGTTCCTGCTTTTGGTTTAAATATAGATACTTCTTTCACATATCGCTTCCAGTTCTTCAAGAAACATTTTTCCAATTCTTCAGTGTAAATAATCTCATTTGTTGTGATATGCTGAGAAGATATAAGATCGATGACACTGAGTAACATGATAGCCTTATGAGGAGCACTCTCCCCATTTTGCTTATTTGTATGCAAGTTTGAAAAAAAATCTATATAATCAGCCAATTCATAATTCCTCTCTAGCTTAGAGATTAAATTAAAACGATCGGTATCTATCTCCATCTGACAAATCTTTATATCAGGGTTCAATGTTTTTGCTAGTTGAGTTATTTTTTCTTTCTCGGTTTGTTCAATATTTACACCCAGATAGATGGACTCAAAACACTCAGCTTTCAGTGGCATGTAATGGCGTATCTCTTTCCAATCCCATATCTCTTTATTCTGCTTGGCTTGTTCAGGTGTAAAAGCAGCATACACAGCACTTGGATGCTGCATTACTAATCTGACCTCCTGCTCATATTGCCACTCCTTCGCTTTTGTTTTCCATTGATATAGAAAAATATTTTCAGCGCTTTGGTGTGCATCAGGGCGCTCTATTATATTTCGGTATTGGACTTCAATAACAAACGGTTTAAGATCTATTGTGCCAAACATTGGGGGTACGGATTGCATCACTTTATCTATATCAAGTCCTATGCAAACACCTTTGTGATTATAACAGTAATGGCTCCACATAAGCAATGAATCATAAACTTTTGACAGACTGCAAAGCCATGTTTCATTGCGTAAATTAAGAGCATCATTTTCCTCCTTCTCCATCCACCATTCTTTAGGTATCCATCCTTGAAGTTTACTCTCCGGAACATTTGAGTAGTCAATTAATTTAGGATGACAATCGAAAGGGTCGTTTAGCTGAGAGGCATTAGTGAATTGGAGATTTTGGTTTCCAATCATGCACTTTGCGCCATTGATATCAAGATATTTATATAGAATATTACTCATGGAAATAATATATATTATTCTAATTGCTTCCTGTATAATTCTTTCAGCTTATTCCCGTTTTTATCTCTCCATTCATCCCAGCCATTCGTTGGCCTTCCGAGACAAAACATTGCGGCAGTACTAGGACTGGAAAAAGTTAAATCGGATGTTACAACATAATGGGTATTATTCAATTCTCCATATTCTTTCATTATATTATCTCTCTTCTCTGTCCAACGGAAAGAAGGTACGCTATCACTGGCAATAATGCTGCCCTTTAATACGGTGAATCCTCCCGAGTTATAATATCCTTTTGCATCGCATCCGCGTCCTTTCGTGTAGAACAGATGCTCTTCCTTGGGCTGTGCTATATCGAAAATATTGCACCCTATAAAAGAGGCAAGGAACTTGACATCATCGAAAAATTCGTCCATCGCGTCACGTTGATGCTCTGGCAAGTTCGGGGCCTTGGGTATTTGCTTGTTTTCACTTAGAACAAACGTATTCGCTTTTTTAGCCTCGGCAATGGCCTTATGCTCTAAATATTGTACGTCTGCTTTGGTCATATCTTCATCCTTTGAAACGAAGATGAGGGCCTTGTGCCAAAACTCCTTTTTGTTATCGTGATCTTTCACACGTTCTTTGAAGTTTTCAGTTTCCCCAATATAAGCCTTTGGTTTAGTCGCTTCATCTTCACCTATTAGGATGTAAAACGCGGGCTTTTGTAACTTTTCCTGTTCATTCAAATATGATAAGTTGGAACGAGGCACTACAAACATTTGGCATATTTTGTTGCTAATGAATGAGTATTGCGTTCCCTTCGGATCTCCATCAATTAGGTATGTAGTTACTGTTTTGCCCATAATTCTATTAATTTATCACTTATTTCTTTTAATTCTTCCATTGGAAGGCAAACGCCATTTATTGTACTGTTCTCACTAAAAGACCAATTATGTA